>LNAP01003941.1_pt1 | contig 16104 bp, 13 predicted proteins | sample 602601 | NCBI WGS metagenome assembly LNAP01 (sample SAMN02440304, study PRJNA202911) | soil metagenome | biome: Subtropical and temperate rainforests or woodlands; isolation source: soil samples (1 kg each in a 20% v/v slurry with milli Q water) were... ... | reverse complement strand
CTATGCGGCGCTGTACACGGGCTTTTTGAAGCGCGCCACGCCGCAGAACATCGTCATCGGCGGCCTGGCCGGGGCGGCGCCGCCGCTGCTCGGCTGGACCGCGGTGACCGGCCAGCTGGACGCCGAGGCGCTGCTGCTGGTGCTGATCATCTTCGCCTGGACGCCGCCGCACTTCTGGGCGCTGGCCATCCACCGCAAGGATGACTACGCCAAGGCCGAGATCCCCATGCTGCCGGTGACCCACGGCGAGCACTACACCAAGCTGCACATCCTGCTCTACACGCTGATCCTGTTCGCCGTCAGCCTGCTGCCTTTCGTCATCCACATGAGCGGGCCGCTGTACCTGGCCGGCGCCGTGCTGCTCGGCGCGCGTTTCCTCGACTGGGCCTGGGCGCTGTACCGTGACAGCCGACCGCAGGCTGCGATCAAAACCTTCAAGTACTCTATTACCTACCTGTTCGCCCTGTTCATCGTGTTGCTGGCGGATCATTATTTGCCTCCCAGTCTGCTGAACCTGAGTCCATGACCCGCATCCACAAGACCGTTCTCATCCTCGTCGCCGCCATTGCCCTGGTGCTCGGCCTCACTGTCAGCAAGGTGCTCAACGCGCCGTCGCAGAGCGATCCCGCCGCGCTGGCCGACGCCGGCATCGTCCTGCTGCCGCAGAGCCGCGCGCTGCCGGCACTGACCCTGACCGACGAGAACGGCCAGCCGCAGGCCGTGGATCAGCTCAAGGGCCGTTGGACCCTGCTGTTCTTCGGCTACACCTTCTGCCCGGACATCTGCCCGACCACCCTGGCCGAGCTGCGCCAGCTCAAGAGCCAGCTGGAGCCGGAGGCGCTGGCCCGCCTGCAGGTGACCATGGTCAGCATCGACCCCCATCGCGATACGCCCGCGCAGCTCAAGCAGTACCTCGGCTACTACAAGGCCGGCTACAGCGGCCTGACCGGCGAGCTGGCGGACATCCAGGCGCTGGCCAACGCGGTGAGCATCCCCTTCATTCCCGGCGACACCAGCCGCGAGCACTACACCGTCGACCACAGCGGCAATCTCGCCGTGATCGGCCCGGACGGCCGCCAGCGCGGCTTCATCCGCGCGCCGCTGAACGTCGCCAAGCTGGCGGTGCAGCTGCCGGCACTGCTCAAGCAGGACTGAGGATGGGGTAGGGTGGACAACGGCGCAGCCTTGTCCACCCGTGTGCGGCTCATGGCGGAAAATCGCTGCGCGAGTTTTCCACGGGGTGGCCATCCACCCTACAAAATGCACAAGGGCCACCCCGCGGTGTGGCCCTTGTCGTTGCGGACGGCAACAGACGGCTCAGTGCTCCTTCACCATCTCCTCCATGGCCTGCAGGATGGCGCGCTTGCGGCGCTCCTCGGCACGGTGGCTGAAGAACCAGGCGAGGAAGGTGAACAGCGACACCACCAGCAGGATCAGGCTGGCCACCGCGTTGATTTCCGGCTTCACCCCCAGCCGCACGGCCGAGAACACCTCCATCGGCAGGGTGGTGGCGCCGGGACCGGAGACGAAGCTGGCCAGCACCAGGTCGTCCAGCGACAGGGCGAAGGACATCATGCCCCCGGCCGCCAGCGACGGCGCGATCATCGGCACGGTGATCAGGAAGAACACCTTCCACGGCCGCGCCCCGAGGTCCATCGCCGCCTCCTCGATGGACAGGTCCAGTTCGCGCAGGCGCGCCGAGACCACCACCGCCACGTAGGACGAGCAGAAGGTGGTGTGGGCGATCCAGATGGTCAGCAGGCCGCGCTCGGCCGGCCAGCCGATCAACTGGGCCATGGCCACGAACAGCAGCAGCAGCGACAGGCCGGTGATCACGTCCGGCATCACCAGCGGCGCGGTGACCAGGCCGCCGAACAGGGTGCGCCCGCGAAAGCGCGGGATGCGGGTGAGCACGAAGGCCGCCAGGGTACCCAGCGCCGTCGCGGCGATGGCGGTGTACAGGGCGATCTCCAGGGAGCGCAGCACCGCGCCCATCAGCTGGCTGTTGTCGAGCAGGCCGGCATACCACTTCAGCGACCAGCCGCCCCACACGGTCACCAGCCGCGAGCTGTTGAACGAGTAGAGCACCAGGATCAGCATCGGCACGTAGATGAACAGCAGGCCGGCGACCAGCATGCAGCCGGAGAAACTGAAGCGCTTGTTCATCCCCGGCCCTCCAGTTGCTTGGCCCGGCTTCTGGATGGAAAGCCGGTTGAACAGGATGATCGGCCCACGTCATTGGCATACGTCATACCCGGCCCTCCAGTTCCTTGGCCTGGTTCCTGTTGAACAGGATGATGGGCACCATCAGGATCGCCAGCATCACCACCGCCAGCGCCGAGGCCACCGGCCAGTCGCGGTTGTTGAAGAACTCCTGCCACAGCACCTTGCCGATCATCAGCGTCTCCGGGCCGCCGAGCAGCTCGGGGATGACGAACTCGCCGACCACCGGGATGAACACCAGCATGCAGCCGGCGATGATGCCGTTCTTCGACAGCGGCACGGTGATCTTCCAGAAGCTGGTCAGGTGGCGCGCGCCCAGGTCGGCGGCGGCTTCCAGCAGGCTGGGGTCGTGCTTGACCAGGTTGGCGTACAGCGGCAGGACCATGAACGGCAGGTAGGCGTAGACCACGCCGATGTACACCGCGAGGTCGGTATTGAGGATCAGCAGCGGGGTGTCGATCAGGCCGAGGCCGAGCAGCAGGTTGTTGAGCAGGCCGTTGTTGCCGAGGATGCCCATCCAGGCGTAGACGCGGATCAGGATCGCGGTCCAGGTCGGCATCATGATCAGCAGCAGCAGCACCGTCTGCATGGCTTTGCTGGCGCGGGCGATGGCGTAGGCCATCGGATAGCCGATCAGCAGGCACAGCAGGGTGCCGACCAGGGCGATCTTCAGCGAGCCGAGGTAGGCCGCCAGGTACAGCTCGTCCTCGGCGAGGAACAGGTAGTTGCCCAGGTTGAGCACCACCTGCAGTTGCTGGTCGAGGTACTGGAGCAGGGCGGTGTAGGGCGGAATCGCCACATCGACTTCGGCGAAGCTGATCTTCAGCACGATGGCGAACGGCAGCAGGAAGAACAGCAGCAGCCAGAAGAACGGCACGCCGATGACCAGGTGGCGGCCGCGCGGGAGCAGTTGGCGGAGACTGTTCATGCGTGCAGCACCATGCCGCTGTCATCGAACCAGTGCACGTACACCGCATCGTCCCAGGTCGGCCGTTTGACGTGGCGTTCCGAGTTGGCCATGAACGCCTGCACCACCAGGCCCGAGGGCAGCGCGACGTAGTACAGCGAGTGGCCGCCGAGGTAGGCGATGTCCTGCACCTTGCCGCTCGACCAGTTGTAGTCGGCATGCTCCAGCTCGGGCGGCTCCATGCTCAGCAGCAGCTTTTCCGGACGCAGGGCGTAGGTGACGTGCTTTTCCTCGGCGCGGGTGGAGATGCCGTGGCCGATGTAGATCGGTCGCTCCAGCTGCGCACAGGCGATCATCGCGTGGTCGGCGTCGTCCTGGACCAGCTCGCCGTCGAACAGGTTGACGTTGCCGATGAACTCGCAGACCAGGCGGCTGGCCGGCGTTTCGTAGATGTCCACCGGGCTGCCGACCTGGGCGATCCAGCCCTGGTGCATGATGGCGATGCGCTCGGCCATGGTCATCGCCTCTTCCTGGTCGTGGGTGACCATCACGCAGGTCACGCCGACCCGCTCGATGATCTCCACCAGCTCCAGCTGCATCTGCGAGCGCAGCTTCTTGTCCAGCGCGCCCATTGGCTCGTCGAGCAGCAGCAGCTTGGGCCGTTTCGCCAGCGAGCGGGCCAGGGCCACGCGCTGGCGCTGGCCGCCGGACAGCTGGTGCGGCTTGCGCTGGGCGTACTGGCTCATCTGCACCAGCTTGAGCATCTCCGCCACGCGCACGTCGATCTCGGCCTTGGGCAGACCGTCCTGCTTGAGGCCGAAGGCGATGTTCTGTTCCACCGTCATGTGCGGAAACAGCGCGTAGGACTGGAACATCATGTTGATCGGCCGCTCGTAGGGCGGCAGGTCGGTGATGTCCTGGCCGTCCAGGTAGATGCGCCCCGCGGTGGGCCGCTCGAAGCCGGCGAGCAGGCGCAGCAGGGTCGACTTGCCGCAGCCGGAGCCGCCGAGCAGGGCGAAGATCTCGCCCTTGTGGATGGTCAGCGACACGTCATCCACCGCGACCATCTCGTCGAACTTCTTGGTCACCCGGTCGATCTTGACCAGGACCTCGCGGGCCGGCTGGGTGCCGGACTGGGCTTTCTTTTGGGCAGCGGAGGCTATCGCCATCTGGTACTCCCGGGGGCAGGGCAGCCCGGCCATCAGGCCGGGGCAGTTTGATCGTTGCGTTGCGTTGCGATTGCCGCGTCGGCATGGCGCCGGCGGGCGGCAATGATTCGCGAGGCGCGCACATTAGCCGGCAACTGCGCAGAAACAAAGAGGCCGACGCCCTCGCCCTGCGGCGGAGCGTCGGCCCGGCACGCATCGAACCGCTGTCCGGCCGCTGCGGCGAGCGGCCGGACTCCGCGCGCTACTTACTTGCCCGACTTGATCTTGGTCCAGCTGCGGGTGATGGTGCGCTGCACCTTGGCCGGCAGGTCGGTGGTGGTGTACAGCTTCTTCATCACCTCGTCGCTCGGGTAGACGCCGGGGTCGGTGCGGATCGCCTCGTCGACCAGCGCGGTGGCGGCGGCGTTGGCGTTGGGGAACTGCACGAAGTTGGTGATTTCGGCCATGACTTCCGGCTGCATCAGGAAGTTCATGAAGGCATGCGCGCCGGCCGGGTTGCCGGCGTCGGCCGGGATGGCGAGCATGTCGAAGAAGGTGCCGGCGCCTTCCTGGGGAATGTTGTAGGACACCTTGATGCCGCCCTTGGCTTCCTCGGCGCGCGCCTTGGCCTGGTTGATGTCGCCGGAGTAGCCGACGGCCACGCAGATGTTGCCGTTGGCCAGGTCGGAGATGTACTTCGACGAGTGGAAGTAGGTCACCGACGGGCGAATCTTCAGGAACAGCTCCTCGGCGGCCTTCAGCTCCTTGGGATCCTGGCTGTCGCTCTTGTAGCCGAGGTAGTGCAGGGCGATCGGCAGCATTTCGGTCGGCGAGTCGAGGAAGCTGACGCCACAGCCCTTGAGCTTCTCGATGTTTTCCGGCTTGAACAGCAGATCCCAGGAGTTCACCGGCGCGTCGGCGCCGAGCGCGGCCTTGACCTTGTCCGGATTGAAGCCGATGCCGATCGAGCCCCACATGTAGGGTGCCGCGTACTGGTTGCCCGGGTCGCTGACTTCGAGGGTCTTCAGCAGGTCCTTGTTGAGGTTCTGCCAGTTGGACAGCTGGGCCTTGTCCAGCTTCTGGTAGACGCCGGCCTTGATCTGCTTGGCGAGGAAGTTGTTCGACGGCACCACGATGTCGTAGCCCGACTTGCCGGCCAGCAGCTTGGCTTCCAGGGTCTCGTTGCTGTCGTAGACGTCGTAGACCACCTTGATGCCGGTCTGCTTCTCGAACTTCTCCACGGTTTGCGGGGCGATGTAGTCGGACCAGTTGTAGACGTGCAGCACCTTGTCGTCGGCCTGCGCCGCACCGGCCACGGTGGCGGCCAGCGTGGCGGCGAGGAGGGTCTTGGCGAATGCTTTCATGGGTTTGTGCTTCCTGTTTTTTTCGAGTTCTTCCGGGGTGCGCCGTCAGCATCCGCACCCTCCGGTGTCTGGCCAACGCACGGTGGCAAAGTCTGGCAAGGACTGGCGCGCCGCTCAATAACTGCCGCGCAACTGCCGTCACGCCGATGACGCTCGGCGGCGGCGTCCTGTCACTCAGCCGAGCACTTCGGCGGCCGTGGCGTCCAGGCACTTGCGCACCAGCAGGAGCATGTCGTCGATCTGCGTGGGGGTGATCACCAGCGGTGGCGAGATGATCATGGTGTCGCCGACCGCGCGCATGATCAGGCCGTTGCCGAAGCAGTGCTCGCGGCAGCGCATGCCGACGCCCTGGCCCTCGAAGCGGGCACGGGTCTGCTTGTCCTTGACCAGTTCCAGCGCGCCGAGCATGCCCAGGCCGCGGGCCTCGCCCACCAGCGGGTGGTCGGCCAGCTCCTGCCAGCGGCGTTGCAAATAGGGTGCCGTTTCCTTCTTCACCCGCTCGACGATCTTCTCCTCGCGCAGGATGCGGATGTTCTCCAGTGCCACCGCGGCGGCCACCGGATGTCCGGAGTAGGTGTAGCCGTGGTAGAACTCGCCGCCCTCGGCCAGGGTCTGCGCCACCGTGTCGCGCACGATCACCCCGCCCATCGGCAGGTAGCCGCTGGTCAGGCCCTTGGCGATCGACATCAGGTCCGGCTCGAGGCCGTAGTACTGGCTGCCGAACCACTCGCCGGTGCGGCCGAAACCGCAGATCACCTCGTCGACCACGAACAGGATGTCGTACTTGGCGAGGATCGCGCGCACCTTCGGCCAGTAGCTGTCCGGGGGGATGATCACCCCGCCGGCGCCCTGGATCGGCTCGGCGATGAAGGCCGCCACCCGATCCTCGCCGACCTCGAGGATCTTCTTCTCCAGCTCGTTGGCGGCCCATTCGCCGAAGGCCTGCGGGTCCATGGCGCCGCCCTCGCCGTACCAGTACGGCTGGGCGATGTGCTCGATGCCGGGGATCGGCAGGTCGCCCTGCGCGTGCATCGCCGCCATGCCGCCGAGGCTGGCGCCGGCCACGGTGGAGCCGTGGTAGGCATTGACCCGGCCGATGACCACCTTCTTGCGCGGCTGCCCCTTGATCGCCCAGTAATGGCGCACCAGGCGCAGCACGGTGTCGTTGGCCTCCGAGCCGGAGCCGGTGAAGAACACGTGGTTCATGCCCTCCGGCGCCAGCTCGGCGATCGCCGCGGCCAGCTCGATGGCCGGCGGGTGGGCGGTCTGGAAGAACAGGTTGTAGTAGGGCAGTTCGAGCATCTGCCGGTGCGCGGCATCGGCCAGCTCGCGGCGGCCATAGCCGACGTTGACGCACCACAGGCCGGCCATGGCGTCGAGGATCTGCTGGCCCTCGCTGTCCCACAGGTAGATGCCGTCGGCCCGGGTGACGATGCGCGCGCCCTTGGCGCCGAGCTGCTTGTAGTCGCTGAACGGCGCCAGCAGGTGCTCGCGGCCGAGCGCCTGCCACTGCGCGGTAGTGCGTTGCTGCGTCATTGCGCTGTTCCCCCGGTCTTAATTGGCAAGGGGGTGAGGGCTCATACCGAAAGCAGCAGGAATTCGCGCTCCCAGGAGCTGATCACCCGTTTGAAGTTCTCGTTCTCGACCCGCTTGACCGCCACGTAGCCGCGGCAGAAACGCCGCCCCAGGTAGCGCTCGAGGGTCTTCGACTGTTCCATGGCCTCCAGCGCCGCCTCGATGTTGAGCGGCAGGCGCAGGTTGCGCCGCTGGTAGGCGCGGCCCTTGACCGGCGGCGACGGGTGCAGGCCCTCGACCATGCCGACGTAGCCGCACAGCAGGCTGGCGGCGATGGCCAGGTAGGGGTTGGCGTCGGCCCCCGGCAGGCGGTTCTCGACCCGGCGGTTCTGCGGATTGGCGTCCGGCACGCGCAGGCCGGCGGTGCGGTTCTCCTCGCCCCACTCGACGTTGACCGGCGCCGAGGTGCCGGGCAGGAAGCGGCGGAACGAGTTGACGTTGGGGGCGAACAGCGGCAGCGCCTCGGGGATCAGCTTCTGCAGGCCGGCGATGTGGTTGAGGAACAGCTCGCTCATGCTGCCGTCCGCGCTGGAGAACACGTTGTGGCCGCTCGCCCGGTCGACCACGCTCTGGTGCAGGTGCATGGCGCTACCCGGCTCGCCGGTCATCGGCTTGGCCATGAAGGTGGCGGTGACGCCGTGCTTGAACGCCGCCTCGCGCAGGGTGCGCTTGAACACGAAGATCTGGTCGGCCAGATGCAGGGCCTCGCCGTGGCGGAAGTTGATCTCCATCTGCGCGGTGCCTTCCTCGTGGATCAGGGTGTCGAGATCCAGGCCCTGCGCCTCGCACCAGGCGTACATGTCCTCGAACAGCGGGTCGAACTCGTTGGCGGCGTCGATGGAGAACGATTGGCGGCCGGTCTCCTGGCGCCCGGAGCGGCCCACCGGCGGCTGCAGCGGGTAGTCGGGGTCGTCGCAGCGCTGGGTCAGGTAGAACTCCATCTCCGGCGCGACGATCGGCTGCCAGCCCTGCTCGGCGTACAGCGCCAGCACGTGCTTGAGCACGTTGCGCGGCGACAGGTCGGTGGGGTTGCCGACCTTGTCGTAGCTGTCGTGGATCACCAGGGCGGTCGGCTCGGCGGCCCAGGGCACCAGGAACATGGCGTTGTCGTCCGGGCGGCAGAACATGTCGATGTCGGCCGGGTCGAGCAGCTCGTAGAAGAGCTCGTCCTCGACGTAGTCGCCGGTGACGCTCTGCAGCAGCACGCTCTCCGGCAGGCGCATGCCGCGTTCGGCGAGGAACTTGCTGGTCGGCGCGATCTTGCCGCGGGCGATGCCGTTGAGGTCGCTGACCAGGCACTCCACCTCGATGATCCTGCGTTCCTGCAGCCAGCTGCTCAGCCGGTCCTGCTTGCTAGCCATAACAACCTCGCACGTCGGTAGTCCCTTACAGCATGGCTCAGTGTCGGGCGGCACGCTCGCGGCAGGCGTCGCCGAAGGCGCGGAAGATCGCCAGGTAGGCCGGGTGCTCGGTCACCTGCCACTCCGGGTGGAACTGTACGCCGAGGGCGAAGGTGCGCGCGCGCTCGACGGAGAACGCCTCGACCAGGCCGTCCGGCGCCACGCCCTCGACGCGCAGGCCGGGCGCCAGGCGCTCGACGCCCTGGCCGTGCACCGAGTTGACCTCGAACTGCGGCGCCAGGCCGAGCTGGTCGAGCAGGCCGCCCGGCTGCACCAGCAGCGGATGGCGCAGGCCGTACTGCACCTCCAGCGGTTGCTCCGGATCGTCGCGGTGATCCATGAACGGGCCGACCTCGTGGACGCGCTGGTGCAGGCTGCCGCCGAAGGCCACGTTCATTTCCTGGAAGCCGCGGCAGATGCCGAGCAGCGGCACGCCGGCGTCCACCGCGGCGCGGATCAGCGGCAGGGTCAGGTTGTCGCGGGCCGGATCGTGGTGGGTGCCCGGCGCGCTGTCCGGCCCCTGGTAGTGCTGCGGCTCGACGTTGGACGGCGAGCCGGTGAGCAGCAGGCCGTCGAGGCGCTCGAGCAGGTCCGGAATGTCGATCAGCTCGGGCGTGGCCGGGATGACCAGCGGCAGGCCGCCGGCGCCAATGGCTATGGCGCGCAGGTACTTGTCGCCGGCGATGTGGAAGGGATGCGGGCCGATCTGTTTGCTGCAGGCGCTGACGCCGATCAGGGGCTGGCGGGACATGGGGCACCCGGGGACATGGTAATGATGGGGTCTGACCCGAGATTAGCCTTGTTCAATTTATTCGACAACTGTTGCCGTTTTGCCCAAATGGAAGTGATGAACGCCCCCTGTTCGCCACACGTTCGCCGAGCTTGCACTGCCCTGAAATGGCTCGTCATGCCCAAACACTGTGCAACATCTGGGCCTATTGACAACCCGCAGCCTTTGGGATTGACTCAAAACCGTGCCTCTATGTGATTGAAATTTTTAACAAGAAAGGTGTCCCATCATGTTGCCCGCGCCGAGTGCCGTTCTGCTCAACGAGGCGAACGAGTTCCTTGCGGAACACCCCGAGGTCCAGTTCGTGGACCTGCTGATTGCCGATATGAACGGCGTGGTGCGCGGCAAGCGCATCGACCGCAGCATGCTGGTCAAGGTCTATGAAAAGGGCATCAACCTGCCGGCCTCGCTGTTCGCCCTGGATATCAAGGGTTCGACCGTGGAAAGCTCGGGCCTGGGCCTCGACATCGGCGACGCCGATCGGGTGTGTTTCCCGATTCCCGGCACCCTGTGCATGGAGCCCTGGCAGCGCCGGCCGACTGCGCAGCTGCTGATGACCATGCACGAGATGGCCGGCAAGCCGTTCTTCGCCGACCCGCGCGAAGTGCTGCGCCAGGTGGTGCAGCGCTTCACCGACATGGGCCTGACCGTGTGCGCCGCCTTCGAGCTGGAGTTCTACCTGATCGACCAGGAGAACGTGAACGGCCGCCCGCAGCCGCCGCGCTCGCCGATCTCCGGCAAGCGCCCGCAGGCGGTGCAGGTCTACTCGATCGACGACCTCGACGAATACGCCGACTGCCTGCGCGACATCCTCGACGGCGCCCACATCCAGGGCATCCCCGCCGACGCCATCGTCAAGGAAAGTGCGCCGGCGCAGTTCGAGGTCAACCTCAACCACGTCGCCGACCCGATGGCGGCCTGCGACTACGCCGTGCTGCTCAAGCGCCTGATCAAGAACACCGCCTACGACCACGAGATGGACACCACCTTCATGGCCAAGCCCTATCCGGGCCAGGCCGGCAACGGTCTGCACGTGCACATCTCGCTGCTCGACCCGGACGGCAACAACATCTTCGCCGGCGAGGACGCGCTGCAGAACGAATCCCTGCGCCACGCCATCGGCGGGGTGCTGCAGACCCTGCCGGCGTCGATGGCCTTCATCTGCCCCAACGTCAACTCGTACCGCCGCTTCGGTTCGCAGTTCTACGTGCCCAACGCGCCGTCCTGGGGCCTGGACAACCGCACCGTGGCCCTGCGCGTGCCCACCGGCAACCCCGACGCCCTGCGCATCGAGCAGCGCGTGGCCGGCGCCGACGCCAACCCCTACCTGCTGATGGCCTCCTTGCTGGCCGGCGTGCACCACGGCCTGACCCACCTGATCGAGCCGGGCGAGCCGATCGAGGGCAACTCCTACGAGCAGCTCGAACAGAGCCTGCCCAACAACCTGCGCGACGCCCTGCGCGCGCTGGACGACAGCGAGATCCTCGCCCGCTACATCAACCCCGACTACATCGACATCTTCGTCGCCTGCAAGGAGCACGAGCTGGAGGAGTTCGAGCACTCGATCTCCGACCTCGAGTACAACTGGTACTTGCATACGGTTTGAACCATCGGCCAGCCGCCAGGGTGGAAAACTCGCGCAGCGATGTTCCACCACAGGCCCGCGACCCGCAGGGTGGAAAAGACCTGCGGTGGTTTTCCACGGGGTGGCCATCCACCCTGCGGCTGACGGGGAATGACCAGCGGACTGTGGCGCGCCCGTTTCTGCCGGCCATTTGACCCCGGCGCCATCCTCTGCCAGCTTGAAGGCAGCCGTTTCCCCGTCGCCCGAGGTCGTCATGTCCCGCATCGTCACCGTCGCCGCTACCCAGATGGCCTGCTCCTGGGAGCGCGCCGCCAACATCGCCAATGCCGAGAAGCTGGTGCGCCAGGCGGCGGCCCGCGGGGCGCAGATCATCCTGCTGCAGGAGCTGTTCGAGACCCCGTACTTCTGCCAGAAGCCCAACCCGGACTACCTGCAGCTGGCCACGCCCGTGGAAACCAACGAGGCCATCGCCCATTTCCGCAAGGTCGCCCGCGAACTGAAGGTGGTGCTGCCGATCAGCTTCTTCGAGCGCGCCGGCCGCGCGCGCTTCAACAGCGTGGCGATCATCGACGCCGACGGCAGCCTGCTCGGCGTCTACCGCAAGAGCCACATCCCCGACGGCCCGGGCTATCACGAGAAGTACTACTTCAATCCCGGCGACACCGGCTTCAAGGTGTGGAACACCTGCTACGCCAGGATCGGCGTGGGCATCTGCTGGGACCAGTGGTTCCCCGAATGCGCGCGGGCCATGGCCCTGCAGGGCGCCGAGCTGCTGTTCTACCCGACCGCCATCGGCAGCGAGCCGCACGACCCCAACATCAGTTCCCGCGACCACTGGCAGCGCGTGCAGCAGGGCCACGCCGGGGCCAACCTGATGCCGCTGATCGCCAGCAACCGCATCGGTCGCGAGGACCAGGACGACTATCACATCACCTTCTATGGCTCCTCGTTCATTGCCGACCCGTTCGGCGCCAAGCTCGCCGAGCTGGGCGAGCACGAGGAGGGCATCCTGCTGCACAGCTTCGACCTCGACCACCTCGAGCACGTGCGCAGCGCCTGGGGGGTGTTCCGCGACCGGCGGCCGAACCTGTACGGCGCGCTTGGCACCCTGGATGGCACGCTCAAGTCCGAGTAATGGGCAAATCCGTGGGGGCGCGGAGCGCCTCCGATTGCGTTGCCCCTCGGGAGCGTGGCAACGATCAAGCTCGACAGGTATTCGCCATGACCACCCTCAACACCCCCCCGCGCGCCGACGGTTTCCGCATGCCGGCGGAATGGGAGGCGCACGCGCAGACCTGGCTGCTCTGGCCGGAGCGGCCGGACAACTGGCGCCTCGGCGCCAAGCCGGCGCAGGCCGCCTTCGCCGCGGTGGCCAAGGCCATCGCGCGCTTCGAGCCGGTGACCGTCGGCGTCAGCGCCAGTCAGTACGAGAACGCCCGCGCCCGCCTGAGCCACGGCGACATCCGCGTGCTGGAGCTGAGCAGCGACGATGCCTGGGTGCGCGACAGCGGGCCGACCTTCGTGGTCAACGAGGGCGGCGAGGTGCGCGGCGTGGACTGGACCTTCAATGCCTGGGGCGGCTTCGAGGGCGGGCTGTACGCGCCGTGGCACCGCGATGACCAGGTGGCGGGCAAGATCCTCGCGATCGAGCGCTGCGCGCGCTACCGCACCGACGGCTTCGTGCTGGAAGGCGGCGCCATCCATGTCGACGGCGAGGGCACCCTGCTGACCACCGAAGAGTGCCTGCTCAACCCCAACCGCAATCCGCAGCTGAGCCGCGGCGAGATCGAGGCGGTGCTGCATGCCCACCTGGCGGTCGACAAGGTGATCTGGCTGCCGCACGGCCTGTACAACGACGAGACCGACGGCCACGTCGACAACTTCTGCTGCTTCGTGCGTCCCGGCGAAGTGCTGCTGGCCTGGAGCGACGACGAGCGCGATCCCAACTGGTCGCGCTGCCGCGCCGCGCTGGCGGTGCTCGAGCAGACGCGCGATGCCCGCGGGCGGGCGCTGCGCGTACACAAGATGCCGATCCCCGGCCCCTTGTACGCCACCGCCGAGGAGTGTGCCGGGGTGGATTGGGTCGCCGGCAGCCAGCCGCGCGATCCGTCGATCCGCCTGGCCGGCTCCTACGTCAACTTCCTGATCGTCAACGGCGGCATCATCGCGCCGAGCTTCGCCGACCCGCACGATGCCGGCGCCGAGGCCATCCTGCAGCGGCTGTTTCCCGAGCGCGAGGTGGTGATGGTGCCGGGCCGCGAGATTCTCCTCGGCGGCGGCAACATCCACTGCATCACCCAGCAGCAGCCGGCGGCGCAGCGGCGCTGAGCTCAGGTCGCAGCCCGACGGCTGGCGTGCTGCCGCTGGACGCGGCGCCATGTTTGACTACAGTTGAATGACGTTAGTGTGTCAGCTGCGTGGCGGCATGGGGCGGGTGCGGCCGCTGCCGTCGATGGCGACGAAGACGAACACCGCCTCGGTGACCTTGCGCCATTCGCTGGACAGCGGGTCGTCGCTCCACACCTCGATCAGCAGGCGGATCGAGCTGCGCCCGCAGGCCACGGCCTGGGTATAGAAGGACAGCTGTGCGCCGACGGCCACCGGCACCAGGAAGGCCATGCGGTCGATGGCCACGGTGGCCACCCGGCCGCCAGCGATGCGGCTGGCCATGGCGGTACCGGCGAGGTCCATCTGGGCGACCAGCCAGCCGCCATAGATGTCGCCGAAGCCGTTGGTTTCGCGCGGCAGCGCAGTGATCTGCAGGGCGAGATCGCCTTGCGGAATGGGGTCGTCCTGTTCGAAGTCGTTCATCTGGGCGGGTGCTCGGGCGCGGATTATTGTTGTTGCAGTGCAGCAATTATGCCTGTGCAGAGTATACCGGCAGTGGCGGATGGACGGTTGCCGGTGGCGAAATGCCCGGTCACGCAATTGTCACAATCGATTCATAGAGTGTTCATACGGCCTGCCGATACTGGCCCCCGATCAAGACCATTCCAATCCGTTAGGAGCAAGGCATGAAATTCAAGCGTTTGATGGCGGCCATGACCTTCGTTGCCGCCGGCGTCGCTACCGCCAGCGCGGTCGCTGCCATTGACCCGGCTCTGCCGGCCTACCAGAAGGCCAGCGGCGTGTCCGGCAACCTGTCCAGCGTCGGCTCCGACTCCCTGGCCAACCTGATGACCCTGTGGGCCGAGGACTACAAGAAGTTCTACCCGAACGTCAACATCCAGATCCAGGCTGCCGGTTCCTCCACCGCGCCGCCCGCGCTGACCGAGGGCACTGCCAACCTCGGCCCGATGAGCCGCGAGATGAAGGACAACGAGCTGCAGGCCTTCGAAGAGAAGCACGGCTACAAGCCGACCGCCGTGCCGGTAGCCATCGATGCCCTGGCCGTGTTCGTGCACAAGGACAACCCGATCAAGAGCCTGGACATCGCCCAGGTTGACGCCATCTTCTCCAGCACCCGCCTGTGCGGTGGCGCCAAGGACCTCAAGACCTGGGGCGACCTGGGCCTGACCGGCGAGTGGGCGGCCAAGCCGATCCAGCTGTTCGGTCGCAACTCGGTGTCCGGTACCTACGGCTACTTCAAGGAATCCGCGCTGTGCAAGGGTGACTTCAAGGCCAACGTCAACGAGCAGCCGGGCTCCGCCTCGGTGGTGCAGTCGATCTCCAGCACCCTGAACGGCATCGGCTACTCGGGCATCGGCTACAAGACCTCCAGCGTCCGCGCCGTACCGCTGTCGAAGAAGGGCGGCGAAGCCTTCGAAGCCAACGAAGCCAACGCCCTGGCCGGCAAGTTCCCGCTGGCGCGCTACTTCTACGTCTACGTGAACAAGGCGCCGAACAAGCCGCTGAGCCCGCTGGATGCCGAGTTCATCAAGCTGGTACTGTCCAAGCAGGGTCAGGAAGTGGTCGTCAAGGACGGCTACATCCCGCTGCCGAGCAAGATCGCCGCGAAAGCTCTGAAGGATCTTGGCCTGTAAGTCGACGACTGACAGTGGCACGGATGCCACGGGCGTAAGCCCGAGCTAGAGCAACGCCCGCCCCTCCCGAGAGTGGCGGGCGTTGCTGCGTCACCACCCTGTAATCTTTGTGTCATAAACCCCCGTTAGGGTGTGCGCATGAATGACTTGGCCAATGAAACCATGACTTCCTCCTCAAAATCGCAACGACTGGATTTCAATACGCCGGCGCTCCAGCGCAAGCGTCGCATGCGCGCGCTCAAGGACCACCTGGCGCGTTGGTACGTGTCCATTGGCGGTCTCGCCGTCCTTGGCGCGATTACCCTGATCTTCTTCTATCTGACCAGCGTCGTGCTGCCGATCTTCGGCGGTGCCGAGCTGGAGGCGCGTGATGCGCAGCAGCCGGCCTGGCTGGCGCAGCAGGACAAGCCGCTGCTGCTCGCCATTGAGGAGCAGAATCAGGTGGCCATGCGCCTGGATCGGGCCGGCCAGGTGCAATTCTTCGAACTGAAGAACGGCAAGGCGCTGAATCGCGCCAGCCTGCCGCTGCCGGCCGGCGTGGCCGTCACCTCGGTGGTCGAGGACCAGCCGGGTAGCCGCCGCGTGGCGCTGGGCCTGTCCAACGGCCAGGCACTGGTGCTGCAGCACAACTACAAGGTCACCTATCCGGACAACGTCAAGACCATCGTCGGGGCGATCGACTATCCGTTCGGTGAGGCGCCCATCGCCCTCGACCCGCAGGGTCGCGCGCTGGAGCGTGTGGGCCTCAGCCTCAACGATTCGACCCTGATGCTGGCCGCCTCCACCGGCAGCGAGCTGCATGTGCTGAGCCTGAGTCGCGAAGAGAATCTGTTCACCGGCGAAGTCACTGTCGCCGAGCAGCGCCTGAGCCTGCCGCAGATCGCCGACCCGATTCGCGCGCTGGTCGTCGATCCGCGCCAGCAGTGGCTGTACGTGTTCAACGGCCGCGCCACCGCCGACGTGTTCGACCTGCGCACCAACAGCCTGAACGGTCGCTATAACCTGGCCCGCGACGGCGAAACCGAGATCTCCAGCGCCACTTCGCTGCTCGGCGGCATCTCGCTGATGGTCGGCGACTCGAAAGGCGGCATCGCCCAGTGGTTCATGGTCCGCGACCAGGAAGGCAAGG
>LNAP01003496.1_pt1 | contig 16104 bp, 15 predicted proteins | sample 602601 | NCBI WGS metagenome assembly LNAP01 (sample SAMN02440304, study PRJNA202911) | soil metagenome | biome: Subtropical and temperate rainforests or woodlands; isolation source: soil samples (1 kg each in a 20% v/v slurry with milli Q water) were... ... | reverse complement strand
TCCCTGGCCCAGCGCGGCTAAACCGGCGTCCTGCCGGTTTACCCACTGCGCAATGCCTGCGTTCGGCCAGCGTGGTTAACGGGGCGCCCGCGATCAACAGCAAAGCGAGGCGGCCTTAAAGCCGACCTGACTTTTCCGGTTACCCCCAATGATCGTTCCCACGCTCTGCGTGGGAATGCATCCTGTGACGCTCCGCGTCACCGTTGCGCATGGCTCACGTCGTGTGTCGTCTGCGGAACGCGGAGCGTCCCTGGCGGCGTTCCCACGCAGAGCGTGGGAACGATCAATGCGCACGGCTCCCGATCAGGTCGGCTGTCAGGCCGCCTCGCTTTCGCGTTTGATCTTGATCTGGCTTTTGATTTTCTTGCCCCATCGCGGCGACCCACGGAGCAGGACCGGAGCGAGGGCATGCCGAGCACTAGCGAGGCACCGAACGCCAGGGGCAAGAGCCCTTGGTTACTTGGGGCCGGGCGGCGTTCCGTTTTTCCAAGTGACTCGCTGTAAGAGCGAAACCATAGGTGGCCGTTACCGCAGGAATGGATATGTACACCGTAAAAATAGATTCGCCTATAAGGCCGCCTTCGCCGGCAAGCCGGGCTCCTACAGGGTTTATGCGGTACATGCGATGTTGAAGGTTCGCTCCCGAACCCGCCACCTGGCAGTACACGGGTGCCCCGCGCTCATTTCACCGCTACAATGCGCGCCTCGACCGTGACAGCCTGACTAAAAAATATATGTCCCTGCCCAAACATCACCTGGAATTGCTCAGCCCCGCCCGTGACGTGGCCATCGCCCGTGAGGCGATCCTGCATGGCGCCGATGCCGTTTACCTCGGTGGCCCGAGTTTCGGCGCGCGCCACAACGCCTGCAACGAGGTGAGCGATATCGCCGCGCTGGTGGAGTTCGCCCATCGCTACCACGCCCGGGTGTTCACCACGATCAATACGATCCTGCACGACAACGAGCTGGAGCCGGCCCGCCAGTTGATCCATCAACTGTACGACGCCGGTGTCGACGCGCTGATCGTCCAGGACCTGGGTGTGATGGAGCTGGACATCCCGCCGATCGAGCTGCACGCCAGCACCCAGACCGATATCCGTACCCTGGAGCGGGCGAAGTTCCTCGACCAGGCCGGCTTTTCGCAACTGGTACTGGCCCGCGAGCTGAACCTGCAAGAGATCCGCGCCATTGCCGATGAAACAGAGGCGGCGATCGAGTTCTTTATCCACGGTGCGTTGTGCGTGGCGTTTTCCGGCCAGTGCAATATTTCCCACGCGCAGACCGGCCGCAGCGCCAACCGCGGTGACTGCTCCCAGGCCTGCCGCCTGCCGTACACCCTCAAGGACGAGAAGGGCGGGGTGATCGCCTACGAGAAACACCTGCTGTCCATGAAGGACAACAACCAGAGCGCCAACATTCGTGCACTGGTGGAAGCTGGCGTGCGCTCGTTCAAGATCGAAGGGCGTTACAAGGACATGGGCTACGTGAAGAACATCACCGCCTACTACCGCCAGCGCCTGGACGCCGTGCTCGAAGACCGTCCGGACCTGGCCCGCGCGTCCAGCGGCCGCACCGCGCATTTCTTCCTGCCCGATCCGGACAAGACCTTCCACCGAGGCAGTACCGACTACTTCGTCAGCGAACGCAAGATCGACATCGGCGCGTTCGACTCGCCGACCTTCACCGGCCTGCCCGTGGGCGTGGTGGAAAAAGTCGGCAAGCGCGATCTGCTGGTGGTCACCCACGAGCCGCTGTCCAACGGTGACGGCCTCAACGTACTGGTCAAGCGTGAAGTGGTGGGTTGGCGGACCAACATCGCAGAAGCTAAAGGCGAGTTCGAAGAAGACGGCGAGAAGCGCTATCGCTACCGCGTCGAGCCCAACGAGATGCCCAAGGGCTTGCACCAGTTGCGCCCGAATCACCCGCTGAGTCGCAACCTGGATCACAACTGGGCCCAAGCGCTGCAAAAAACCTCGGCCGAGCGCCGGATCGGTCTGTCCTGGGTCGCCCGCTTGCGCGAGGAGCGCCTGGAACTGACCGCCACCAGCGAAGAGGGCGTCAGCGCCAGCGTTGCCCTGGACGGGCCATTCGGTGTGGCCAACAAGCCGCAGCAGGCCCTTGAGCAACTGCATGACCTGCTGGGTCAATTGGGCACCACCGAATACCACGCCACCGACATCAAGCTGGATGCACCGCAGGCGTACTTCATTCCCAACTCGCAGCTCAAGGCCTTGCGTCGCGAAGTGATCGAGGTGTTGACCGATGCACGCATCCAGGCCCATCCACGGGGTGGCCGCAAGGCCGAGACCAGCCCGCCGCCGGTGTATCCGGAGTCGCACCTGTCGTTCCTGGCCAACGTCTACAACCAGAAGGCCCGCGACTTCTATCACCGTCACGGGGTCAAGCTGATCGATGCGGCCTACGAGGCCCATGAAGAAACCGGCGAAGTCCCGGTGATGATCACCAAGCACTGCCTGCGGTTCTCCTTCAACCTGTGCCCCAAGCAGGCCAAGGGCGTGACGGGCGTGCGCACCAAGGTCGCCCCGATGCAGTTGATCCACGGCGACGAAGTGCTGACGTTGAAATTCGACTGCAAGCCGTGCGAGATGCACGTGATCGGCAAGATGAAGGGGCATATCCTCGATCTGCCGCAACCGGGCAGTGTGCAGCAGGTCGTCGGGCACATCAGCCCCGAAGACCTGCTCAAGACCATCCATCGCGCACCCCACTGAGTGACCGTCGAGCGCGCAGTCAAGGCTGCGCGCTCGTCAACTCACCCTACGGGGCTGCTCACCTCAAGTCGAAGCGGTCCAGGTTCATCACCTTGGTCCAGGCCGCCACAAAGTCCTTCACGAACTTTTCCTCGCCGTTGCTGGCATAGAACTCCGACAGCGCGCGCAATTGCGAGTTGGAGCCGAAGACCAGGTCGACTCGCGTCCCCGTCCACTTTTTCTGGCCGGTCTTGCGATCGCTTGCTTCAAACTCTTCCTGGGCGTCCGACACCGGTTTCCACTCCACGCCCATGTCCAGCAGGTTGGTGAAGAAATCGGTGGTCAGTGCCTCGGGCCGAGTGGTGAAGACGCCGTGGGAAGTCTGCCCGACGTTGGTGTTGAGCACGCGCATGCCGCCAATCAACACGGTCATTTCCGGCGCTGTGAGGGTCAGCAACTGTGCCTTGTCGATCAACAGCGACTCTGCCGATACGCGGTATCGCCCCTTGAGGTAATTGCGGAAGCCATCGGCAATCGGTTCGAGAAAACCGAAGGATTCGACATCGGTCTGCTCCTGGGAAGCGTCTGTGCGCCCCGGCGAGAAAGGCACCGTGATCGTGTGTCCGGCATTTTTAGCAGCCTGTTCAACGCCTGCACAACCGGCGAGCACGATCAGGTCGGCCAGGGAGATCTTCTTGCCACCGGCGTTGAATTCCTGCTGGATACTCTCCAGTTTTGAAAGTATCCCCGCCAGTTGCTCGGGCTGGTTGGCCTGCCAGAACTTTTGTGGAGCCAGGCGCAAGCGCCCGCCATTGGCACCGCCGCGCTTGTCCGAACCGCGGAAGCTGGATGCCGCGGCCCAGGCCGTCGAGACCAGTTGCGAGACCGACAGTCCCGAGGCCAGCAGTTTGCTTTTCAGGGCCGCGATGTCGCTGTCGTTGACCAGCGGATGATCGACTGCAGGTATCGGGTCCTGCCACAGCAGTTCTTCATTGGGCATTTCCGGGCCAAGGTAGCGCGAGAGCGGGCCCATGTCGCGGTGCAGCAGCTTGTACCAGGCACGGGCGAACGCGTCGGCCAGTTGATCGGGGTTCTGCAGAAAGCGCCGTGCAATCGGCTCATAGATCGGGTCGAAGCGCAGCGCCAGGTCCGTGGTCAGCATGGTCGGGTTGCGACGCTTGGTTGGATCGTGCGCGTCAGGAATGATCCCGGCGCCAGCACCGTTCTTCGGCGTCCACTGATGGGCGCCTGCCGGGCTCTTGGTCAGTTCCCATTCGAAACCGAATACGTTCTCCAGGAAGTTGTTGCTCCATTTCGTCGGCGTGGTGGTCCAGGTCACTTCCAGGCCACTGGTGATGGTGTCGGGGCCTTTGCCGGTGCCAAAGCTGTTCTTCCAGCCCAGCCCTTGCATTTCGAGGCCAGCGGCTTCGGGTTCGGCACCGACATTGTCGGCAGGGCCAGCGCCGTGGGTCTTGCCGAATGCGTGACCGCCGGCAATCAGCGCCACGGTTTCCTCGTCATTCATGGCCATGCGGCCGAACGTCTCGCGGATATCCTTGCCGGCGGCTACCGGGTCCGGGTTGCCTTCCGGACCTTCCGGGTTGACATAGATCAGGCCCATTTGCACGGCCGCCAGCGGGTTCTCCAGATTGCGTCCTTGCTCGGTACGGCTCTCCTCATTTTCCCCGGGCTCAGCGACAAGTGGGCCTTCGCCGGGCTCCTGCATGGCTTTTTGCGCCTTGTCGTAGCGTACGTCGCCCCCCAGCCATTTGTTTTCCGAGCCCCAGTAGACATCCTCGTCCGGTTCCCAGACGTCAGGCCGGCCACCGGAAAAGCCGAAGGTCTTGAAGCCCATGGTTTCGAGTGCGACGTTACCGGTCAGGACGATCAGGTCGGCCCAGGAAATGTTGTTGCCGTACTTTTGCTTGATCGGCCACAGCAGGCGGCGGGCCTTGTCCAGGCTGACGTTGTCGGGCCAACTGTTGAGCGGCGCAAAGCGTTGCTGGCCAGAGCCGGCGCCGCCTCGGCCATCGCCTGTACGGTAGGTGCCCGCGGCGTGCCAGGACATGCGCACGAACAGCGGTCCGTAATGTCCGAAGTCCGCAGGCCACCAGTCTTGAGAGTCAGTCATCAACGCGGTCAGGTCACGCTTGAGCGCGGCAAAATCCAGGGCCTTGAACGCCTCGGCGTAGTTGAAGCCCTCGTCCGCGGGGGAGGACAGGGACGAGTGCTGGTGCAGGATCTTCAGATTCAGCTGGTTCGGCCACCAATCGCGGTTCGTGGTGCCACCACCAGCGGCATGATTGAACGGGCATTTCGTTTCAGTTCCCATCTGTGAGCTACCTTTGGTCGTGTTCATTCAGCCATCGTTCCGTTTCGGGCACGATGGCGGTGAGTGAAATCAATGACTCAGGCTGTTGGCCCAGCAAGTCGATCAACTGATCATCGTGGCCAAATGGGCATCTCCGGCACTGGCAAGCGAATTGCCAACGGGAAGACCCACGGTATGCCTAGTCGGTTTCTGACTCCCGCTTTATCTTCTTATCAGGTCTCGACCGGCCAGACGGCACCGGCGTTAGATAAGGCTAGACCGCCCTTGGGCAGACGGCTAATAGCTGGAGTATTTGTAGCCGATAGGCGGAATCTTTCAAGGCGTCTTCGATTGCTGTCGGGCACCGCTCAGTTCCTTCCCACAAGGCAGCTGAAAGGGGGCGGGCAAGGGCGACGTCGGCTTGATAGCTATTTGCCACATCAGCCGACCACTGGCATGGCGAACAGCACCATCCTGTGCCTTACTCGGGAATCGGTCCGGGGAGGGCAGTGGATGCGACATAGAGGCGCACAATTCTGGCTTTGGCTCAATAAACGCCTGCCCGTCAAAAGCTACGAAGACGTACTGTGCGACGGCAGGCAGATCGAGGTCCAGGCGCGCATTACCCCGCAGGGCACGACCCAGGTATTCATCGGGATCTACGCCGCCAATGGTTCTTCGATTTGCGAAGAATTTCATGACCGCAGCCTGCGCGAGCCGTTTGCGCTGGCGCTGCAGTGGGGTGGTCAGCGGGCCAGGACGATTCTCCTGGAGACCCAGCCGTTCATCGCGCCCCATCGAGCCCAATTGACCTTGAGCACGGTCATCACTGACGAAACGGTATTGGCCTTGCGCCGCTTGGAAATGAGCAAGTACGAGCGCTTGAAAATCATGGCCGACGATGCCCAGGCCGAATACACGGCGGCACAGTCGGCCATGCTGGAGCTGATGCGTTCACCCAAAGTCGATCCCCAAGTGTGGGATGAACACAGTGAACGGTTGCGCCAGGCCATTGATCGACGGGTCTGCGTACAACGCAGTTATCTGTCTTGATTCATTATTTACGTCTGGGCAGTGTCCAGTTCGGTCGTATGAAGTGGCAGGTGTAACCGTTGGGGTAATGCTCGAGGTAATCCTGATGCTCGGGCTCCGCTTCCCAGAACGGCCCGGCGGGGGCTATTTCCGTGACCACCTTGCCGGGCCAGAGGCCGGAGGCGTCAACGTCGGCCACGGTGTCTTCGGCGATGCGTTTCTGCTCGTCATCCAGGTAAAAGAGTGCCGAACGATAGCTCGTCCCCAGGTCATTGCCCTGGCGGTTTCTGGTGCTCGGGTCATGGATCTGGAAGAAAAACTCGAGGATCTGGCGATAGCTGATCTGCTCCGGGTCGAAGACGATTTCGATCGCTTCGGCGTGGGTGCCATGGTTGCGATAGGTGGCATTGGGTACATCGCCCCCCGAGTAACCGACACGCGTGGAAATCACCCCCGGGTAGCGTCGAAACAGGTCCTGCATGCCCCAGAAGCAGCCGCCAGCGAGGATGGCGGTTTCAGTGTTCGTCGTCATCAGTACGCACCTCCCATCAAAGAGCGGCCTCCATGGCGGAGGCCGTCAGACCCTCAATGCATCTTGCTGTGATCCATATTGCCATGATCCATCGTATTCAGTGCCTTAGCCGGCGCGTTCACCTGGATCGTTTCTTTCTCGCCCTTGGCGTTTTCCACGGTCAGGGTCAGTGGCACGCTATCGCCTTCCTTGATCTGGCCCGTCAGGTCCATGAGCATGACGTGGTAGCCATGGGGATCGAAGCTCACCGGCTTGCCGGCCGGCAATGCCACGGACTCGACCTGCTGCATGCTCATCACATCGTCCTTCATGCTCGACTGGTGAACCTGCACCGTCTTCGCCACGGGCGATTGCACGCTGAGCAGCTTGCTGTCGCTGTCGGCCTGCAAGGTCATGAAGGCGCCGCTCGAAGGCTGACCGGCCACCGTCGCCCTGACCCAGGCATCGCTGACCCGGGTTTGCGCGGACACCTGCCACGCCATGCCGATCAGGGCCATTCCCAGTACAAGCTGCTTGATACGTGGTGCGCAAAACGAAGTCATCAGCAAACCTCCATGACGGTGAGCAGGTCTTCTGCGCACTCTTGAGCGGTAAGGGACGCGGACAGGCCGAGGCGCAAATTGCCACGGGAGTCGAACACGAAGCTGGTCGCGGTATGGGACAGGGTGTAGGTATCGCCGCTTGGGACTTTCTCGAAGAATACGCCGAACTCCTTGGCGGTGGCGGCGGTTTCTTCCAGGGTGCCGTACAGCGCCTCGAAACTCGGGTCGAAGGCCTTTACGTATTTGTCGAGCAACTCGGGTGTATCGCGCTCAGGGTCCAGGGTGATGAAGATCACTTGCAGGCGCTCGCCATCGCGGCCCATCAGTTTTTTCGCCTGGGCGGCGCGGGCCAGCGTAGTCGGGCAGACTGCGGGGCATTGGGTGAAGCCGAAGAAGATCATCGGCATCATGCCCTGGTAGCTGCCGAGCATCCGGGTTTCGCCCTCGGTGTCCTTGAGCTTGAAGGAGCGGCCCATGATCTTGTCGCTCAGGTCCTTGCCGTATTTGAACGACAGCTTGCTGCTGTCATCGCAGCCGGCGAGCAGGCCGAGGCTCAACAGGCTCATGCCTTGCAGGACTGTGCGGCGGGAATACAACGTACTCATGGAAAAAAGCTTCCTGTGTGCAACAGAGAAAACACAGTGCCTGACGGATCAGGCGAAAAAAAGCGCAGGGATGTTAACAAACTGTTGCCCGTTGGCGCTCAATCGATGGCCAGCCGGTCATGCGCCAAAAGGTCGCGGGGGCTTGAATACATGAAAATACAATTGGCCGGGAAGCGGACACATTGCAGATACATCAGTGGGGTTATATCGGGCTGTCCAAATCTCATCGAGAGCACTGCCATGATCCGCAAATTGCAGCAAGCCGCCAGTTTCCTTAGCCAGAGCGCGCGTTTGATGGTGGGCGTTCCTGATTACGACAACTATGTCGCACAGAGGGCGATCAGCCATCCGGGCGAGCCGGTGATGACCTACGAGGCGTTTTTCCGTGAGCGTCAGGACGCCCGTTTTGGGCGCGGGAAATGTAATACGCGGTGTTGCTGACGCTGAAAACTACCCCGCTTACGGGCCCGACCCACTGTGGGAGCTGGTTTGCCAGCGAAGGCGTCCTGACAGCCGACCTATTGTTTGTTGACGGAGTACATATCCATTCCTGCGGTAACGGCCACCTAGGGTTTCGCTCTTACAGCGAGTCACTTGCCCCCGGTGTCAGGATAGTTGTCGCCTCTGCGGATTTACCCCCAAAAAAGCACACCGAGGGCGGAAAGAGATAGGTTGTGACGTACTATTCACCCGAACGTAAAGCTGCATTGCTCAAGATGTTGCTTCCCCCGCTGAGCCTGACCGTGGCCGAAGTTTGTCGACGTGAAGGGGTCAGCGATGTATCGATGTACCTCTGGCGCAAGATGGCCAACCAAGGAAGTAAAGTGCCCGACGACATACTGCTTTCTGATAAATGGTCTGCTGAAGCCCGGTTTGCAGCTGTCCTTGAAACGGCCAGTCTGACTCAGCTTGAGTTGGGCGAATATTGCCGTCGAAACGGCCTTTACCCCGAACAGCTCAATGCCTGGCGTCAGGCCTGTATCAGCGGTCAAGAAGCTGTTCAGGCGCAAAAAATGGCTGATCATGAACAGACGCGCAAAGACAAGAAACGGATCCTGGAACTGGAGCGTGAACTGCGCCGTAAAGATGCTGCATTGGCCGAAACCGCAGCGTTGTTAGTGCTGCGAAAAAAGCTCAACGATTACTGGGGGACCGACGACGAGGACAACTGACCTCTTTGCCGGAACGGCAGTTGTTGGTGGGCTGGTTGATCGAAGCGATCGTAGCGGGAGCCCGAAAAATACGGGCCTGCCAAGAGGTCGGACTATCGCTCAGAACCTTGCAGCGCTGGACCCAGCCGCAGGAGCTGCAAGCCGATGCGCGCACCACCACTTTGCGGCCCAAGCCGCGTAATGCGTTAAGCGAAATCGAGCGACACGCCATCGTGGCGCTGTGCAACAGCCCGACATACGCCCATTTGCCTCCGAGCCAGATCGTTCCGCGCTTGGCCGACGAGGCGCGATATCTGGCGTCGGAAACTACGTTTTATCGCGTCTTGCGAGCAGCCGGCCAACAGCACCATAGAGGCCGCAGCCGACGACCCCGGCGGGTTGTAATGCCGACAACACATGCGGCTGAGAAGCCCAACCAGGTGTGGTCGTGGGACATCACGTATCTTCCATCGCCGATCCGCGGCAAGTATTACTACCTGTATTTGATCGAGGATATTTACAGCCGCAAGGCGGTGGGCTGGGAGGTTTATGAAGAAGAAAGTGGTGAGAAAGCGGCTGCACTGCTACAGCGCAGCGTGATCAGCGAGAAGTGCCTGCGTGAGCCGTTAGTGCTGCACTCTGATAACGGAGCGCCGATGAAATCGGTGACGCTGTTAAGCAAAATGTATGAGCTGGGGATCACACCCTCTCGCGGTCGGCCGCGCGTAAGCAATGACAACCCGTACTCGGAATCACTGTTTAGAACACTGAAGTACTGCCCGCAATGGCCCTTAGAAGGCTTCGCCAGCTTGGACGCTGCACGGACTTGGGTGAGGGATTTTATGCGCTGGTATAACACCGAACACAGGCACAGCCGGATCCGCTTCGTCACACCGTCAGAGCGCCATCGCGGGCAAGATCATCAGATCCTGGTGCTGCGGCACCAGTTGTATGAACGGGCACGCCAGAAAACTCCTGAACGATGGTCTGGAAAAACACGCAACTGGGAGCCGATAGGAACGGTGCTGCTGAACCCGGATCGGGTACAGCAGACCGGTAAGAAAGCGGCATAGCAAAACAGTTGGCGCGACAACTACCTTGAAAAACGCCGCTTGGGGCTTTTCCAAGTGACTCGCTGTAAGAGCGAAACCATAGGTGGCCGTTACCGCAGGAATGGATATGTACGCAGTCAACAAAATTCCCATTGCCCGTCAGGACGCCATCGCCGGCAAGCCGGGCTCCTACAAAAAACCGCTGCAAAAACGCCTACAACCATAGTTATTTCTGCTTACACTTTTCCTCTCGAAAAACTCTTAACCTTTTAAAATCAACACCTTAAAGACTTGGCACGCCCTGTGCTCCTGCTATGCAACCCACCATCGTTGGGCTTTGCATCTGTGCCGACGTTTCACCCGTCGAGCCGATAGCCAGGAGGAATAACAAGAAATGTTGATCACCGGGATCAAAAGTCGACCGGTCTACGACCGGTTGCAACCTCTGCCAGGAGGTCTGCGGCACATCGTTGCCGGGCAAGGCAGTGGCGGGCGCGCCATGTTGCGTTTGCTCGACGAGTTGGCCGGGCTGAAGCGGCCCGTGACCTTGCTGTACTCCCAGGAGTCGTTTTCCGGGCAGGACTTCCTTGCCCAATTACAGCAGCGTCCAGGTCACGATCTACGTGTGTATGCCAGCAACCAGGCCTTGATCGACGCCCTTGATGACCTGCTCGGCAACGCGCGGATGGGCACCCGCCTCTACCTCGCCGGCTCTGAAAGCTTCCTCGGCAGCGCCATGCAGGTGGCCACCCGTTACGACCTCAATCGCGACGAAGTGCTTCGCGAACACTCCGGCACGCTGGTGCGTCGGGTCTGGTGCGTGCACTGCGACACCTACACCGAGAACGTCACCCAACGCGTCTACGAATGTCCCGGATGCAGCCTCACGCTGGTGGTGCGCGACCACTACTCCCGACGCCTGGCGGCTTTCCAGGCGGTCAAGGCCGATGCCGAAGTACCGGGCGAACTGCCCCCAGCCGAGGAGCTCGATACATGAGCCAGAACAATGGGACTTTGAACCTGCGCGTCGCTCGCATTGAAGAGGTGACGCCGGAAATCAGGCGCTTCACCCTGGTTTCGCCGACCGGCGAGCACCTGCCGGCGTTCTCCGGTGGCAGCCACGTGGTGGTACTCATCGCCAACCCGAACAATACGCTGCGCAACCCCTACTCGCTGCTGAGTTCGCCCTATGACACCAGCAGCTACCAGATCGCCGTGCGCCGGGTAGAAAGCGGCCGCGGTGGTTCGATCGCGCTGCACGACAATGTCCGTGAAGGCGACCTGATCGAGGTCACGCCACCGGTCAATCTGTTTCCGCTGATCAAGCAGGCGCGCCTGCACCTGTTCATTGCCGGCGGTGTCGGCATCACCCCGGTAATCTCCCAACTCGAAGAGTTGCGCCTGAGCAAGGTGCCCTTCGAACTGCATTACGCGGTTCGCGGCGATGAACACGCACAGCTGGGCAAAGAGTTGCAGGACACCTACGGCAAGCAGGTCCACCTGTATCGCAAAGGCATCGAAGCGCGCATGGACATCGGGCAGATTCTCGCCAATCGCCCGCTCGGCAGTCACGTTTACGCCTGCGGCCCGGACAGCATGATCGACGCCACCCTGGCCTGTGCCCGCGAGCTGGGCTGGACCGACAGTCACGTGCACTTCGAGCGCTTCCTCGAGCAAAGCAGCGGCGGCGAAGCCTTCAGCTTCACCCTGGGTCGCAGTGGCGCAACCATCGAGGTCTCGCCGGACCAGACCATGCTCGAAGCGGTCGAGGCCGCGGGCTACAGCATGCCTTACCTGTGTCGTGGCGGCGCCTGTGGCCATTGCGAAACCGAGGTCCTGGAGCTCGACGGCGAACTGCTGCACAGCGATGACTGGCTGTCGGACGACGACAAAGCCGCCCGCAAGAAAATCATGCCCTGCGTATCCCGCGCCAAATGCAATCGCCTGGTCATCGACCTCTGATCGACGGAAGACATAACAATGACTATCGAATTCAACCGCGACGAAACCTACCGCGACGACTACACCTTCGCCAACAGCCCGGAAACCATCGCCCGCGCGCCCTTCCCGTTCCCCGATGACGACTACATGTACTCGATGAACCTCGAGCCCCATGTCTCGGTCGGCGACGGCGCCTTCCGCGCAGCGTTCGATATCGACGAGCACTACATCAGCGAATGCCGGGACCGCGCCATCACCCTGGAGAAGGACCCGGGCATGCACTACGTCTCGGCGCCGCACATGATGGAGGCGCAGTGGGACTTGCTGGAACTGATCATGGAGTCCTACGCCCGCGACTACCCGCAGTACTTCACCCTGTCCCGTGAAGGCCGCCAATGGCACTGGACCAACCGCCTGCTGGACATCGACGATCACTTCACCTTCGGCGACCCGGCGACCCTGCCGTATGAGCCGATGGAATACGTGACCCGCCAGGCCCAGGGCGACTGGGTACTGCAGGAAGAACGCGACGGTACGCTGTATTGGGGCGCCGGGATCGCCACCCAACGCGCCGACTATTCGCTGCGCTTCAACCTGGGCATGAGCTGGGAGGAATTCCACGGCCCGGTGCCGCTGGTGAAGGAAATCGGCATGCTCGACCGCGCCCTGAAATTCCTCCTGCGCCTGCGCACCGGCCACCCGGTGCGTCGCCTTAACTGGTCGCTGACGGTCAACCCGCGCCTTGAAGTATCGGCCGAAAGCCTGCCCGAATGGGCACCAGACCGAACCATCGTGACGGCCGAAAACGCCGGCAAGCTGGTGTACCTGCGCATCGAGTTGCAACCGCTGCACCGCTTGCCGCGCAGTAACGCGATTGTCTTTCCGATCCGCACCTACCTGCTCAGCCTCGAAGACATCGCCACCAACCCGGCATGGGCGCGGCGCATGCATCGGGTGCTGCGTGATTTGAATCAGCAATTGGTCGATTACAAGGGATTCAGCCGGTATCGCGATGCTGCCGTGGAGTGGCTGTCGCAGTACGACGATGGGCGTGAGAGCGAGACAAAAAAACAAGCCTGAACCTTCAGTCCCTGTGGGAGCGAGCCTGCTCGCGAAGGGGCCATCACCTTCAACATTGATGTTGGCTGATAAGCCGCTTTCGCGAGCAGGCTCGCTCCCACATAGGGTCGGCGACAACCTGATAACAACAAGCTCCACAGGAGCAACGGCGGGGTCAACCCGCCAGCACTAATCCACTGCCATTGATAATGAGGAAATAACATGAGTGGCTCATCCAACACGCGTGCAAGCAGCGCCGATCAGGACGCGGAACAACTGCGCGCCCTCGGCTACAGCTCGGATTTCAATCGCAGCATGAGCCTGTGGGAGAACTTTTCCCTGGGCTTTACCTACCTGTCACCCGTCGTCGGGGTCTACACCCTGTTCGGCTTGTGCCTGGCCGCCGGCGGCCCGCCGATGTTCTGGTCTTACTTGCTGATCGGTGCAGGGCAAATGCTGGTCTGCCTGATTTTTGGCGAGGTGGTATCGCAGTTCCCGATTTCCGGCGGTGTCTACCCTTGGGCCCGTCGCCTGGTGGGCAAGCGCTGGGCGTGGATGGTCGGCTGGGTCTATGCCTGGGCGTTATGCGCAACCATCGCCGGGGTTGCGGTGGGTGCCGGTCCGTACCTGGCGATCATGCTCGGCTTCAATCCCGGCCCGGATGCCAACATCATTATCGCCCTGGCAATCATCCTGCTGTCCACCGCGCTGAACCTGGTGGGCACCAAATTGCTGGCGCGGGTAGCGATGTTCGGCTTTCTCTGCGAACTGGTCGGCGCGATCCTGGTCGGCGGCTACCTGCTGATCTTCGAGCGTCATCAACCGATCAGCGTGCTGTTCGACACCTTCAATCTTGAGGTAAACGGCTCGTACCTGCCGGCCTTCCTTGCGGCCTCCCTGGCTGGCCTGTTCCAGTACTACGGCTTCGAAGCCTGCGGCGATGTCGCGGAAGAAACCCCGAACCCGGGCAAGCGCATTCCCAAGGCCATGCGCATGACCATCTACATCGGCGGTGCAGCAGCGATGTTCGCGTGCCTGGCGTTGATCCTGTCGGTGCCGGACATGGCCAAAGTGCTGGCCGGTGAAGACACCGACCCGGTCGCCACGATCCTGGCCAATGCCTTCGGCCCGATCGGTTCGCGCCTGGTGATGGCAGTGGTGATGGTGTCGTTCATCTCCTGCGTGCTGAGCTTGCAAGCCGCCGCCAGCCGCCTGTTGTTCGCCTATGCCCGGGACGAGATGATCGTCGGCAGTTCGCTGTTCAAGCGCCTGTCGGCCAACCATGTGCCGTCGTTCGCGCTGCTGGTCAGCGGCCTGGTGCCGGCAGCGATCGTCTGCCTGGGGATGTTCATGGCCGATGCGGTGGCCACGATCGTCGGTTTCGCTGCGATCGGCATTTACGTCGCCTTCCAGTTGATCGTGGTTGCCGCGTTGATCGCCCGCGCCAAGGGCTGGCGCCCGAACGGCCAGTTCACCCTCGGGGCCTGGGGCCTCTGGGTGAACCTCGGCGCACTGGTCTATGGCGTGTGCGCCATCGTCAACATGGTCTGGCCGCGCTCGCCGGATGCAGCCTGGTACATCAACTATTCGATGATCCTGACCACGCTGGTGGTGATGGGTGCGGGCCTGGTCTACATGCTGCTGGGCAAGCCCTACGACAAGGGCACGGCGCCGGCGGGGGATGCGTGGAAGTTTTCCAAGCCGCTGGCCAAGGGTGGTGAGCTTTCCGGTGCTGCGGTAAACAAACCAGCGATCTGACAACCCAATACCCACTGTGGAAACCGAATCAATGTGGGAGCGGGCTTGCTCGCGAAAGCGGTGCATCAGCCAGCATCAATATTGAATGTGATGGCCTCTTCGCGAGCAAGCCCGCTCCCACAGTTTGAATCGGTTTCTTCAGGGGAAATAACAACAGTTCTGACGAGGACGATGTCATGCAAACCCAACTCTTGATCAACGGCCAACTGGCGAAGGCCCCGCCCAACCGGTGTTCAACCCGGCGCTAGGGCGCGTGCTGGTGGAAATCAACGAGGCCAGCGAAGCCCAGGTCGATGCCGCCGTGCGCGCCGCCGATGCCGCGTTCGATAGCTGGTCGCAGACCCCGCCCAAGGAACGTTCGCTGCTGCTGCTCAAACTCGCCGACGCCATCGAGGCCCACGGCGAAGAGCTGGCCAAGCTCGAATCGGACAACTGCGGCAAGCCCTACAGCGCCGCGCTCAACGACGAGATCCCGGCGATTGCCGACGTGTTCCGTTTCTTCGCCGGCGCCAGCCGTTGCATGAGCGGCTCGGCCGGCGGCGAATACCTGCCCGGCCACACCTCGATGATCCGCCGCGACCCGGTCGGGGTGATCGCCTCCATCGCGCCGTGGAACTACCCGCTGATGATGGTCGCCTGGAAAATCGCCCCGGCCCTGGCCGCCGGCAATACCGTGGTGCTCAAGCCCTCGGAACAGACGCCGTTGACCGCGTTGCGCCTGGCGCAACTGGCAGCGGAAATCTTCCCGGCTGGCGTGCTCAACCTGGTGTTCGGCCGTGGTCCTACTGTCGGCAGCCCGCTGGTCACCCATCCGAAAGTGCGCATGGTGTCGCTGACAGGTTCGATCGCCACTGGCGCGAACATCATTTCCAGCACCGCCGACAGCGTCAAGCGCATGCACATGGAACTGGGCGGCAAGGCCCCGGTGATCATCTTCGACGACGCCGACATCGACGCCGCGGTCGACGGCATTCGCACCTTCGGTTTCTACAACGCCGGTCAAGACTGCACCGCCGCCTGCCGCATCTATGCCCAGGCAGGCATCTACGAGAAATTCGTCGAGAAGCTCGGCGCCGCCGTGAGCAGCATCAAGTACGGCTTGCAGGACGATCCATCGACCGAACTCGGCCCGCTGATCACCGCGCAACACCGCGACCGCGTCGCCGGCTTCGTCGAGCGTGCCGTGGCACAGCCGCACATCCGCCTGGTCACCGGCGGCAAGGCCGTGGAAGGCAACGGTTTCTTCTTCGAACCGACGGTGCTGGCCGATGCGCAGCAGGACGACGAGATCGTGCGCCGCGAAGTGTTCGGGCCGGTGGTGTCGGTGACCAAATTCAGTGACGAGGCACAGGTGCTGGGCTGGGCCAACGATTCCGACTACGGCCTGGCGTCCTCGGTGTGGACCGCCGA
>LNAP01003080.1_pt1 | contig 16104 bp, 14 predicted proteins | sample 602601 | NCBI WGS metagenome assembly LNAP01 (sample SAMN02440304, study PRJNA202911) | soil metagenome | biome: Subtropical and temperate rainforests or woodlands; isolation source: soil samples (1 kg each in a 20% v/v slurry with milli Q water) were... ... | reverse complement strand
TATCGATTACGTGGTGGTCTTCACCCACCTGGGCAAAGGGGACTCTCGTCTGGTGCTCGCGGCGACGCCATTGCTGCTGTTGCTCCAGCTTCTGCTGCTGCCCCTCTACTTGCGGCTAATCCTTGGCCCCGAAGCCGGCACAGTGATCGAGCTGTGGCCCTTCGCAGAAGCCTTCCTGTTACTGATCGTCCTACCCTTGGTAGCGGCTGTGCTCACCGAATTTGGCGGACGCCGATCTCTGCTGCTTCGCGCATGGAGCGCAGGTTGGGCCTGGCTGCCAGTGCCTGCAATGGCCCTGGTTCTAATCGTGGTGGTGGGTTCGCAGATCGCGGCTGTCGTGTACCAACTCGACATCCTGGCGCCGTTGCTTCCGGTATACGGAGCGTTTCTACTACTCGCTCCGGCCCTCGGCGTACTCAGCTCCCGGCTATTTGGCTTGGAGGCTTCTGCCGCACGGGCAGTGGCCTTTAGCTCAGGCACTCGCAACTCGCTTGTAGTGCTTCCCCTGGCCCTAGCGCTCCCGGAGTCCATTCGCGCGCTGGCCGCGGCGGCTGTGATTACTCAGACACTCGTAGAACTGATTGGTGAATTGATCTACTTACGGGCGATTCCAGCCATGGTCAGAAACAGTTGAGCCTCGTCGAAATCGGCGAGAGCGCTCATGCCTCGTGCTGTGGAGCAAGATTGATCAGCGGCGCAATGATGAGCTGAGCGGAGCGCGCCCAAGAAACCAGTGCCTCAAGATCCATCTGTAGAGATTGGGCTTCTGTCCAGATACAAGCACTCTCGGCAGGCACCGTAAGAGCGATGCCCTCAACTATCGTCAGAGCCATCGCATGCAATCTCAGTAGCTCGTCGCGAATGGAGGTGATTCCACCCAGTTCCACCAAGCAGACGTCCAAGCGATCAACCAGCCGGAGCAGTTGAGAGGTGTCGAAGCTGTCGCGCAGGTTTTCCAACGCCACGGCGTCCACTTCGCCGTACGGTGTAAGGCGGAAGGATGCGGGAGGAATGTTGATCATGGCGTTTTCTCGGTATCTAGCTGGCTAGGTCTGATCACCCGCAGCGAGCCGGCAGCTTGTTGGAACACCGAGTCCTTGATCCAGGGCTCCGGTGGCCGGTTTAGCTTGAGGTTGAATTCGCCGAAGCGCTTGAGGTTGCTGGTCAGGTAGAGTGGTTGGGCCCCCTTCAGCATACATAGCGGAACTGGTGTAGACGACTAGCCCTGAGCTAGGCCTTGGGCTTTCAAGCAGCTCCAATGATCGGCACTGAAGTGCTAGGGAGCGGATTACTTCTAAAATTCTGGCTAACACGCTCACACTTAAAAACGCTTCTGGATATGCTGGAAAAAGGCAAGCCAAGCAGGCGAAAAATTGACACTAACTACTTTCAATACAATGGTTATTTCTTGGGATATAACTCTTCTAAAGATAATGCCGGTAAATACGGATTTGAAGAAAGCCCTGCTGAAATCAAGCAAAAAGTGAAAGAGCTTTTACTAATCTAGCTCGGTCGAACAAACTAGGTCTATTGCTCGTTGAGTGATCGTCTCTGAGCATTTTAACTGCTGCCGTTGCTGGCAGCCATGAGTCAAAAATTGCACTCAACGACAGGCAGCTTTTGGCCGTTTCGAGCCTGTCGCATCAGGCAGAAATCGGCCAAAAGCAGCCAGTGGCTAACGGCAGAGTGTGAGCAACGGCAGTGTCTACATGGAATGAGTACACAACCAATCGGACACCCTCTAACCGGGGCATGACCGTGGCCATATTTGACGGGCTCACCCGCCTGGTCTGGCTTCCGCGGGACACAATGATCGTTGAGGACCAACTGAAGCCTTTTGCGAGGCAAGGCACGAAACCTCCCACCGCGCGAGACATGCATCTGCACCTTCTTCCTTGGCCTCGTCAGGAATTGCTCAACCTCGGCAACGTCGAAGTGGAGATGCGAGTAACCCTTTCCTACTTCATTGAGCCAAACCCGGGCATCGCCGAGCGCGGCATCAAAGGCCGCTATCGCTACGAGTCGCATGGTCTTCGATTTGACGTAAGTCGCCCTAATGAAGACAAGGACCAGTTCCGGCAACGCATCAACAAGCGTGCTCGGGATGAGGAGGAAGGTGCCTATCAGGGAGGCGGCTCAGACCCCTGTGGCTGCTTGGCACCCAAACCAGGCATCGCGGCTCACTTCATTCGGACATATGGCGGGGTACTGCTGCTGACCTAGCAGGCCGCGGCATGCTCGGCATCTATCCCGCCTTGGGCTGGTGGAAAACTTTGGTCAAGCATCAGCGTTACGACGATACCGTCAGGTACAGCCTCGTAGTATCGATCAAGACACAGCAAACCAACGTTGACCTTCATGCTGCCGTCGAGCAAGTAATAGAGGCCCAAACGGCGATTTACGTTTGACCATGCCACGCTCGGTCCCACTAAGAGACTAGTTACTTCCACCGAGTCTTGAGCAACGCCTATCTTTGCAGCAGGGTCGACTTGAGGCGTAGAAAATCACGTTTACGCGGTTTAGCGCAACAATATTGTTCGTCGTAGGTTATGCACATTGGCCAATCCTGACCACACATTAAATCGTCCATTAGAAAGTACCAGTTAGGTTATTCTCTGATCACGCTGGCAATCGACGAGAGACTTGTGAATGGAATCCATGTTACGTTTAACTTACATGTATGTGCTAAGCAGGAGTTGTAACGGTGCATCACAAGATTCCATTTTTTCCACATTCACTTCCTGATGAAACATTGCACTCAAGAGTTTCTCGCTACCATTTTCTATCAGGCAACAAAACACAGCCATTGACTTTCCGAGATGCATTCGACGCTGCCCCGTTTCCTTTGGACGTTGTTGTCCCGAAGAAAATATCTCAGCTAGCTGAACGGCTCCCAGGAGAAGCTGAAGAAAACCTTAAAAGCTTGCTAAATACCAATACACTTCTGCCATTGTTTACATCATTTCTTGGAACCGAGGACTCTCACAAAAAACTTAACCAAGAAACTTCTACAACCGCGCTGTCACGAGTTCCTCAGCGCGTGGTAGGCGTGCATGGCACAGCTAAACTCTGCATCACATGCTGCCAGAGCGACGAAACTGAGTTTGGCTCCAGTTATTGGCATAGAGCTCATCAAATACCAGGAGTTTCCAGTTGCTGGAAGCACTGTGAAAGCTTGATAAGCTCATGTCTATTTTGTTCCAAGCCGTTTTATACGAAGAATCGAATTCTAACGATGCCGTGGCTGCCCTGTGAGTGTGGCTGGTCTGTTAGTACAAACACGTGCAGCAAAATCGCTCCCGTACTTGAGAACGAATTCGCTATGTTCTCCAAAGAGCTATTGCACGGAGACGTTCCTACTATCTCGCAAGAATCCCTTGCGCAAGCGTACAGAACACAAGCTTCCATGCTAGGGCTCCGAGCTGGCAGCCTAGTTTCACAAGCATCACTATTCAAAAGTATAGTCGAAACTTTTGGAGATGAATTTCTCTGTCAAGCAGACGCTGCATACGCTGCCAAGAAGACAAAAACGTGGATTCGTCTTTCTACAATAGATAATCAACTAGATATGCCAGTAACACGGCATTTGATACTAAGCTTTTTCCTATTTCGCGATTTCAACGTATTTAAAAGCGCTCTACAAAATCAACAGACCTTGCCTCTCGTAAGAGCTCGCAGGACAGATTCAAAGCATCCAAAATCGACGGAAAGTAAAAGCTCGGTTTACAGGGCTAAGATACAGCAGATCGTAAACCGCTGGCCAAATTCAACACTAGAAGACTGCTGGAAGAACTCTTTGAAGGCAACTTCATGGCTTTTTAAACATGATCGTAAGTGGTTAATCACCTATTTAGCTGGAACGACAGAGCCTGATACTAGCATCGCCGATCTTAGTTATGCAAAGACCATAGAGGACGGAATTGAGGGTCTTTACTCGCTTTCTTCTAAACCTAAAAGAGTAAATATCGGGAATATTCTTTCTCTTCTACCTAAAAGGTTGCCGGGTGGGCGAGACAGGGAAAAACTTTATCCTGAAGTTTCAAAAAAGGTTAAAGAACATCATGAATCCCTTTGGCACTTCCATGTCCGGCGGATAATATGGGGAATACACGAACTCAAAAGGCTCGACCTTAATCCGTCAATTGTTAATTTAAGTGATTTGATAAAAATTAATAAGATTAGCTGTAATTCGATTCTCAGCCATTTTGGCTGGAACATCGAGGTGATGGTAAATCAAAAGTTTAGCCACCTAGATGAAATGAACAAATTTTCAATCACGCGGCAATGGTCGGGCCCTGTAACGGTTGATGCAGGCTATGCCGGCCGAGCTTATCAAAAAGCTCGTATGGTCAAATTAGACTAACCCCATATGGCTAAGCTTCGTTGATCAATCTCATGAGATACGAAGCTGCATTTCCACTGGGTGGGCGAATGGCTGCGAACCTCAACAAGGTCGCAGCACCAAAACTTGCCTTACGTGCGCGTAATTCTTTAGCAGCCCATTCTAATCTGCGGTGATGAAATTGATCTTTTGATTCACAGCTTGCCTTAAGCTCCATGCTGCATCGAGGCAACTTAGGCAATTTTTTCTCGAACAGTGTGGAAGAATTCAGCTCACGTCCTATCCGCGAAACAGAGATCCGAAGTGGCTTCCCTGGCCGAGCCCTAAGGCTCCGCGCGCACTCTCGGATTCGACGCGACAACTCTTTATCCAGCCTTGCCCAGTCAACAGCGGCGGTGCGCTTACGAGCGATCCTTCCGATGCGATGGAGCTTTTCTTTCAGCCAATCTCTATCGTTACGGTAAAGCCAAGCGTAATCGGTGCACGCCTGAGCTGTCGTGTTCCTCTCACGTTCCATAATGAAACGAGTACGGCGGTTCTCTCGGTCTCGCTCCACTCGCAACCCTGACAACATGTCTTTAAGGCCGGTTTCCATCCTCAGTACTCGATACACCGACGTCAATGAAACACCACAATCCGTAGCTACTTCAGCAAAGGATTTCCCCGCAATTACCTGATCCCGGATTTGCGCTTTGAGGCCTGGCAGGAGAATGGACGGGCGAGAACGGACACTTAATCCAAGCTGAACAGCATGGACGTGCAGTGTAGAGACGCTCACGCTTGTCACAGCCGCAATCTGCCGAAGAGAACGTCCTTCCGTGTACATTTCCTCAAGCGTCTCCATTAGTCCACCAGTTCCGCCGGTCGCCGTGTTCGCAATGCTGCCCACCGTGGGGACGAAGGAAACAGAGCGCCTAACGGTTAGATGATCGAAGCTGAGTCCAAGCGCATCCGCAAGAACTAAATAATGCAGCGGGTGATGGGCACCTCTTGGCTTTCGCAACAGCTTGAGGATCCAGGAGGGAGCTTGTTTTGCGCTCGCTGGGCACAGTCGCGAAAACTCCCCTGTGCTGGGCAACGCTTTGAAGTAGATAGCTAACATTTCAGCCAACGGCGTCAGTCGAAGCCTGCCATTGGAACTCACGAGCGCACGGACCTGTGCCCCCCTCAACAAATTTTGCTGGACCATGTCAGGTTGCAGTGGGGCAGAGTCTCTATGGAGTACTGACCATGACAGAGCCGCGAGACGATGAAGAGCGTTTCTCTGAAGCGCACTGACCTTTAGTGCAAGGGTGTGCGCCTGTAATTCATCGTCAGTAGGCAGGAAGCACCGCGTAGCTTTATCCCGGAGCCAAGCCGGTTCAACGATTAAAAGGCGCTGTACGTGATGGGGGCATATCCACACCCCAGGTAGCTGATGTACGCGATGCCAGTAGGATTGACCATGTCTTCGATCATCCTCTTCAAGACATGCCGTGCAAAACCTAACCCGAACGTATCTTTCTAGAGAACTTGCAATAAGCCCAAGCCTCATCTTCAACCCTTGGCCGTTCCTGCTCTCCATTTGACGGCGCGTCATCGCTAGCTGCTCTGACGACATAAATGGTTGGAAGTAAGGGAGCAAAGTATGTCGAGAGATGAGAGCGTTGGCGTCCAGCCCAGTAACCGGGTTGAGAAGCCTTTCTGATTCTTTTAAATGGCAAGGGAGGCTAGTGTTTCGGGTAAAGGCGTAGCTGTGCTCAACGTTGTTGAATGCTTGGCGGACCGAAGCAAACCCAGTCAGCCGGCAATAACGACTTAACAGACTGTGAAGTGTTTCGTCTGGGAAGGGAGCTAAGAAAAAGCCTGGTCCAGTATCCATCCCCCACCTCAAACCTACCTATCGCGATAGGCGTCAGAGAACTCAAATATCTGCTCACACAGCCAGCCCTCATCGCGCAATTGCTGAAGGGGATTTTCACTCTTGGCTATTTCAGACAGCCTCGCGGACTCTTGAGTGGACGCGGTAACAAGCTTTGGTACAGCTGCCATTGGTTTGCCTAGCGGTTTCACCGTCGGCATAGGACTAATGCCGCTCAGCAGTGAATACCGTTTCGACACGTCGTCAGAGCTCGGCAGCATCATGCCCTCAAGCTGGGAATCAATTGGCAATAGGTCTTCGAACCGCCCCAGCTGCCTAGGATCCCGGCTACGTAAGGCCGACAACGCCGGTTTAAGGATCTGCATCTTGGTATCGGCCACGCGTCTGAACGTGCTTGGATCAAGGCGCTCCTCGCCGTACTGAATAGCGAAGCGCTGACCTAGGATCAAGAGCTTAACCAGGAAGTCTGTGACACCTTGAGTTAAATCATAGAGTACGTCGAACAGCTCATCCGACAGCGGACTAACCTCACGGCACCATTGATAGGCCCACAAGGACTGCACCAACATCTTCCAGTACCGATCGTGCTTCTCGAATCTTTGAAACTCGATAACGCCAAGGCCACATCCACGTCTTGCATTTCGAAGCACGTCCGAAAACAGGCTGATCATTGAGTTAGTCCCGATGAACACGACTGGGATGCCAATCGAATTGATCAGGTTGACGAAGAAATTGAGCATGTTGTCTTTTCCGCCGGTTCGCGCCGACCGTAGATGCTGAATTTCATCGATTAGCAAGGCGCCTATAAAATAGGTGCTCGCAACCTGTTCCATGCGTTGAATGGTGTCAGGGAGGCCACTTCGAGAGCGGTAGCTGTTTGCGTATCGATCTTGGCCAATAGCCTGATCCACCGCACGGAAGAACGCCCGACACAAACCGCTAAGTGAACCATCGAACGGGCAATCCAGCTTTAACCAAGTGATTTGCGTTTGTACAAACTGACGACTTTCATAGCGTTCATGGAGAACTGTCTGCGGATAAAGACGCAGAATTGATTCAAGGGCCGTCGATTTTCCGATCCCGCTCAACCCAACCAAGCTGAAGGTCGTTGCAGTAGAGCGAAACCCGTCGGATGTCCGCCTGCTCGTTGAAAGTGAGTGAAGGTGCCTCACGGTCGTTGGCGACAGCGGATTACGCCCTACGTATCCACTTCGAATCAACGAAGACAGGCTTGATTCCAGCTCAAGATGAACCGGTAAAGGCTGAACGACCGTACGTAAGCGATCGATGCAGTGAAGCCGTACCGCTCTATCGAGTTCGCGCTCATGCTCGTTCACCGGCGGAAAATGCGTGATCAATGAAGCCGTGTCGGTTTCGGAGAAGATTGGTGGTAACGCTTCTATTAATGGATTCCCTTGAAACTCTAAAACAGGCGATGCCTCATACTGGGCGACGAAATGTATATTTCGGCTCATTTCTTGGCCCCTGGGCGTAGCCGGCTCAGTAGATCAAAGACCTCAGCGCTGCGGGCACCGGCGTAATCTTCCGCGACGCCAGCGCTAATAATCGCGTCGGGTCGCGGAGGAACAGAAGATCGCAAGTCATCGGGGACGAACGACTCCTTACGTTCTTGCAAGCGTTCGCTAGCTCGATTACTACGAATGTTGCCCAACTTTTCAGATTTCGTCGAAACTTCAGTTTTTAACAACTTATCTTGTTTTGCAGCTTTAACGACGTCAGATATTTCGGCATCTAGCGAGACTTTACTGACTAGCTTGGTGTATTTGCTGTCTGGGGACTCTTGTTTGATGATGGCGAGCATGTCTATAACTTCATCAAACCGATACCCGATATAGCGAACTTCAGATTTCCTTAGATCACCGCGTAGGAAGTTACCTTGATTATCTTGGATCCAGATATGTTCAGTGCTGTTAGGGTCATACCAACAAAGAATGCTGCTTACCCCTCTATGTCTTGCTCTGGCAAACCAGTTCTGCTCAACGGCTAAGTCACAGATGTAAAACATACCCTTGAACTTAATCCCTCCCTTTTGTATAGAACCTCTGTCTCGGGGCAAAAGATGTAGGTAAATAAGTTCGTCAGCCTGGGAATTTTCATCGATTCGATCATTTCGGAGCGCCCAACTCCATATGCCTATTGGGGTAGGTTCCACCTGATCGGCTATCATCTCTTTGGTAAGGCGGTCGGGCTGCCGATTGTGCTTGTTATAATGGAGTATTCCCTGAACAATAATCTTTGTAAACTCTGCCAAATTGAGCGTAGCATCCAGCCTATAATCACGCTCTCCCCGTTCTTTATTCCTCTTACGTACTGCGCCGGGGATCCAATGTATTTGGGTAGTAACGTTGAGTACTTTGAAACTGCTCTCAACGATGGCCTTCCAGTCCGGCCGATAAGGAGGGGCTATACCAAGGTTTATTCTGAGCCCTGAAGCCAAGCCTTCTGCAGCCTGACCCAACATCTCTCCTCTGTCAGCAAAGATTTCATGAGGTAAGTGGTGGCAAGGCCAATCGTCCTCGGTAATATCAACACCATTATCCGCGCAAAAATCTTTCTTCGACGTAAATGCATTAAACAGTGCCTGACGGGCGCCGTTCCAACTCGGCCCTTCAAGGCCGACATAAACGCCAGTGATCATGCCTGAGAAAGTATCAATTACCACATAAACAACCGGGCGGCCAATAACCCAGTCTCGGTTGTATCGGCTGACCAGATATATGTCAGCCACAGTAGCGTCTATTTCAAACAAGTGGCAAGGACCACGCAGACCATCGCGTACAGTACCAGTCAGCGGACGATGATCCTTTTTCCAATTTCGCTCACCGCCTCTTCCTCTAAGAACGGTAATATCGTCATACGCTTTGTGTCCCCAATAAGCGAACTGCCTAGCGGTTGGAAGTTCATTTGCGGGAAGTAGTGGTGGTTCCATACAATCGCCTGGAAGCGTTTTTGATGTATAAAACCGCCTGAGCATTTTTATGTAAGCATCAGCGATAGTGCCAACTTTTCCGGTTGCAAATAAAGAAAAGCCTACCTTAATGCAGTTCTTGTCGGCCTCCGTCAGAACCTTTGACTGAGTATCGACTTCCACTCCTTGAAAATGGGCTTTGCGGCCGGGTTTTTTTCCAACCCTATACTGCTTGGGTTTACCTGGACCCCCAGAGTTAAAACGGTCAGGTAGTAACGCGTTACGAACCTGGCCGTTCATCCAATATCGATACAGTAGTCGATATATAGTTTTTTTGGGTATTTCGCATTTTATCGCTTGGTCAGTTATTAAGCGCCCCATAGCTCCAGGCTGAAATATCTCTCCCGGAACTTCCGTCTCAATCAGATCCCGGATACGCAGCCAGTTTTTATCACGAGAACATTTCTCTTTTTCAGAAATATCTTCTTCAATCCGTAGCATAAATGGGCTAGGTACAATAGTTGCTGTCTTTATATCACCATTATCCAAAAAACTTATTAGCTCTGACAAACGCATCACCCAAGGCTTATTGGGCGTCTTCACAATATTAAAAAGTACAACTTGATCGCTTATAGTATCCAGCCAGAGCACCCTGGCCAATTGTTGAAACTCACTGGTTTCGGTGACTGGTTCGATGACATCGTTAATATTTAGATATGGCATCAGCTAGCCCTACTCTCATATCGAGAGTCTTCGGAAGGATACAAGATATCTGCAATTAGAAAGACGCTCTTCATCATTAGCCGTTCGGCTACTAGATCAAGAATTATATTCTTGTTCCAAACCAGGTGCATGAAGATGTTTTTGGCGTCGCTATATGGGATAAATAGCGATTTAGCAATGCTTTTTAGCATACGATCAAGAGGCCATTGAAACTCTCGCATGCTTTTAACTTCATCGAGGAAACTAACGATTAATGCGCGTTGCTGGAGCTCCCTTTTGAGCGTGGCTCCTTTGCGAAACCAATCTAAGTTACTGCTCAGGGTTGCGGGTATGTTTTCTTCTGTAACCACGTTCCAGTCAATGTTGCGATTTTTCCAAAACTCTCGTTCTATCTTCAGCTTTTGTAAAGTGCGCTCAAGCCTTCGACCCGAAGCGAATGACTCGGTGTATTTAATCGTACGCGCAACTAACCGCTCGCTTCCGTCAGGCTGTCGCAGCGTAACTAAAAAATCGGTGGTCATCACGAAAGGTACTTTCGTTCCGGGATAAACCGGATAAGCGATGTTCAGCGAGTTTGCAATCGACTGGGCTGCCGATTGGGGCAACAGGGGATATTGCTCCCTGATATCTATTACCGATTCTGAAAACTCAAGCAGAAGTAGATAGCCATATTCCAAATCGGAAAGAAGGTGATGAAGCCGATTGACCTTGGCTCCATGTATCTTGCGCGACCGCCCATGGGATGGAACATCCTGCACCCGCAGCCATGGCACGTAGTGCTCTAGACTCCCTTGCCCAAAACCTTTTTCGATATGCCGATCAATGTCGGACTGGGTTCTAAAGCTACGACCTCGCAAACAAGCCTCCCGGTGCCTTCAGCCACCTCCACCAATCCGAAGCTTGAAAATACGCTCAAAAGTCTTAGGAAACTTCGCAGGCTGTGGATAAGTTGAAAAACGCGAGAACAGATTAGCTTCATCCGGTCGACTTTCGCGTGATTCGGATAGGCGGGCTGGCTACCTCTAATAAGTGTATGGAAATCATACACTTGCGTTTTGTCATAATATTTTGTTTGTTGTCAAAATATTTTGTCTTTTGACAATATATTTTGGTAAAAACCAACACGCTCTCTGGCGCGCTCGCCGGTCACTCCACCGTGACGGACTTGGCGAGGTTACGTGGCTGGTCGACATCGGTACCGCGCAGCACGGCAACGTAGTACGACAGCAGTTGCAGCGGCAGGGTATAGAGGATCGGCGCAAGAACATCGTGGATATGCGGCATGTTCACCACGAAGATCCCTTCAGCATTGTCGAACCCGGCTTCACGGTCGGCAAAGACGATCAGCTCACCACCACGGGCGCGCACTTCCTGCAGGTTGGACTTGAGCTTTTCGAGCAACTCGTTGTTCGGCGCCACCGTGACCACCGGCATGTCGGCGTCCACCAGCGCCAGCGGGCCGTGCTTGAGCTCACCGGCCGGGTAGGCCTCGGCATGGATATAGGAAATTTCCTTGAGCTTGAGTGCACCCTCCATCGCCACCGGATATTGAGCGCCGCGGCCGAGGAAGAGGGTGTGATGCTTCTCGGCGAAGTGCTCGGAAATCTTCTCCACCGTAGCGTCCATCGCCAGCGCCTCGCCCAGGCGGGTCGGCAGCCGGCGCAGCTCGTCGACCAGTTCGGCCTCCAGCGCAGGGGAAAGCGTGCCCCGGACCTGGCCCAGCGACAGCGTCAGCAACAACAGGCCAACCAGCTGGGTGGTGAAAGCCTTGGTCGAAGCCACGCCGATTTCCGGGCCGGCCTGGGTGAGCAGGGTCAGGTCCGACTCGCGCACCAGCGAACTGATGCCGACGTTGCAGATCGCCAGGCTGGCGAGATAGCGCCCTTCCTGCTCGGTGCGCGCCTTGGCGTTACGCAGCGCTGCCAGCGAATCTGCCGTCTCGCCGGACTGGGAGATGGTGACGAACAGGGTGTCCGGCTGCACCACTACCTTGCGGTAGCGGAATTCGCTGGCAACCTCGACCTGACAGGGTATGCCGGCCAGTTCCTCCAGCCAGTAACGCGCGACCATGCCGGCGTGATAGCTGGTGCCACAGGCGACGATCTGCACATTGCGCACTTTGGCGAACAGCTCGGCGGCTTGCGGTCCGAACGCCTGCACCAGGACCTGATGATCGCCTAGCCGGCCTTCCAGAGTGCGCTGCACCACCTTCGGCTGCTCGTGAATCTCCTTGAGCATGAAGTGGCGGTACTCGCCCTTGTCCGCCGCCTCGGCACCTTCGTGGTACTGCACGGCCTCGCGCTGCACCGGCTGGCCGTCGACATCCCAGATCTGCACCGCATCGCGGCGGATTTCGGCGATGTCGCCCTCTTCCAGATACATGAAACGGTCGGTGACCTGACGCAGCGCCAGCTGGTCCGAGGCGAGGAAGTTTTCGCCCAGGCCCAGACCGATCACCAGCGGGCTGCCGCTGCGCGCGGCGAGCAGGCGATCCGGTTGCCGCGCACTGATCACCGCCAGTCCGTAGGCGCCATGCAGTTCCTTGACCGCCGCCTTCAGCGCAGCGGTGAGGTCGCCGAGCGATTCGAGCTTGTGGTGCAGCAGGTGCACGATGACTTCGGTGTCGGTATCCGAGACGAATACGTAACCCATCTCCTTGAGCTGAGCCCGCAGCGCCTCGTGGTTCTCGATGATGCCGTTGTGCACCACGGCCAGATCATCACCGGAGAAATGCGGATGGGCATTGCGCTCGCAGGGCGCGCCATGGGTTGCCCAGCGGGTATGCGCAATGCCCAGGCGGCCGGCCAGCTGCGTGTGTTGCTGAGCCTGCTCCAGTTCGGCGACCTTGCCATTACGGCGCAGACGCTCGAGTGTGCCGTTCTCGTCCAGCACGGCAACGCCGGCACTGTCATAGCCACGGTATTCCAGGCGCTTGAGGCCCTCGAGAAGGATCGCGGTGATGTTGCGTTCGGCGACGGCGCCAACGATGCCACACATGCTCAGGTCTCCAGATTGGTTTCGACGGCCACGCAGATCAGTTTGACGCCGCGGGCCAGGATGCTGCTGCGCGCCTCGTCGCTGAGGCGCTCATCGGTGATCAGGGTGTGCACGCTGCTCCAGGGCAGCTCAAGATTGGGGATGCGCCGACCGATCTTGTCGGCCTCGGCGAGCACGATGACTTCCCGCGCGACGTCGGCCATCACTCGGGACAACCCTAGCAGTTCGTTGAAGGTGGTGGTGCCCCGCTCCAGATCGATGCCATCGGCACCGATGAACAGTTGGTCGAAGTCATAGGACCGCAGCACCTGCTCGGCGACCTGGCCCTGAAAGGACTCCGAATGTGGATCCCAGGTGCCGCCGGTCATCAGCAGCACCGGTTCATGCTCCAGCTCACGCAGGGCATTGGCCACGTTCAGCGAGTTAGTCATCACCACCAGGCCATGTCTGTGGCCCAGTTGCGGAATCATCGCCGCCGTGGTGGTGCCGCTGTCGATGATGACCCGCGCATGCTCGCGAATGCAGCCGACCGCGGCGGCGGCAATTGCCTGCTTCCAGCGCGACACCGGCTGCACGCTGTCGCCGATCAGCTCCTGTGGCAACTGTACCGCCCCGCCGTAACGGCGCAGCAGCAGGCCATTCTTCTCGAGTGCGGCGAGGTCCTTGCGGATGGTGACTTCCGAGGTTTCGAAGCGCCGGGACAGCTCATCGACGCTGACCTCGCCGCGCTCGTTGAGCAGCGCGAGAATCCCGTGGCGGCGTTGAGGAGTATTGCGCTTCGACATTGCTATGTTTCGATTCGAAATTTAATGGCGCGAATCAAAACATAAGCGTTCGCTGGCTGCAAGCGCGGCATTGGCCAAAGCGAAGAGAGGCAAGCCTGTTCAGCTGAGTGTCAGCTTGACGCCGAAGCCGATCAGGAACAGCCCGGCGAGCTTCTCCAATCCGCGCGCGATGCTGGGATTGGCCCGCATGCGCTCGGCGAGGCGGTGAGTAAGCAGGACCACCAGCAACCCGTAGAGAAAGGTCAGCAGCATGATGGTGACCGCCATGAAGGCGAAGGTGGTCAGCCCCTGGTGGCGCTGCGGATCGATGAACAGCGGGAAGAAGGCCATGTAGAAGACGATGGCCTTGGGGTTGAACAGCGTGATCAGCAGCGTCTGCCACAGGTAACGGCGCGGCTTGATCGTCAGTGTCGGCGCAGCGCCCTGCTTGGCCAGCACCATGCGCGCGCCGAGCCAGATCAGATAGGCCGCCCCCAACCACTGCACCAGATGGAAAGCCGTCGGGTAGGCCTTGAGCAGCGCAGCAACGCCGGCGACCGCCAGCCACATCAGCACCTGGTCGCCGAAGATGATGCCGAACGTCGAAGCCAAGCCACCGCGGATGCCACCCTTGCCGGTGGAGAGGATCAGCGCGAGATTGCCCGGACCGGGAATGGCCAGGAGGATGATGAAGGCCACCACGAAGGCGCCGTAGTCAGTTACGCCGAACATTGCTATCCCCCGCCCGATCCGGGGTTGAGGCTGGGTTGCTGATCCCAGCCCTCTTATCTGCCCATCACTTCTTGGTCGGCCGCTGCCAGCCTTCGATATTGCGCTGACGCCCACGACCAAGCCCGAGGGTGTGTGCCGGCACGTCTTCGGTGATGGTCGAGCCAGCACCGGTAGTGGCGCCGTCGTCCAGATGCAGCGGCGCCACCAGCGAGCTGTTGGAGCCGATAAAGACGTCCTCGCCCATTACTGTCTTGAACTTGTTGGCGCCATCGTAGTTGCAGGTGATGGTGCCGGCGCCGATGTTGGTCCGCGCGCCGATCTCGGCGTCGCCCAGGTAGCTGAGGTGACCGGCCTTGGCACCGTCGCCCAGCGTCGCGTTCTTCAGCTCCACAAAGTTACCGACATGGGCCTTCTTGCCCAGTACCGCGCCCGGACGCAGACGCGCAAATGGCCCGCAATCCGCGCCCTCGCCGACTACCGCACCCTCCAGATGGGAGTTGGCCTTGATGATCGCGCCACGGCGCAGGGTGCTGTCCTTGATCACGCAGTTCGGCCCGATCTGCACATCGTCTTCGACGACCACTGTGCCTTCGAGCACCACATTCACATCGATCAGCACATCACGGCCGACACTGAGCTCCCCGCGCACGTCGAAGCGCGCCGGATCGCGCAGCGTGACGCCTTGCGCCATCAGGCGCCGGGCCGCGCGCTGCTGGTAGTGGCGCTCTAGCTCGGCCAGCTGGATGCGGTCGTTGGCGCCCTGCACTTCCATCGTATCCAGCGGCTGCTCGGTGGCCACGCGCAGGCCATCGGCCACGGCCATGGCGATCACATCCGTCAGGTAGTACTCGCCCTGGGCGTTACTGTTGGACAGGCGACCCAGCCATTCGCCGATACGACTTCCCGGAACCGCGAGAATCCCGGTATTGCCTTCGCGGATCGCCTTCTGCTCGTCGCTGGCATCCTTATGCTCGACGATGGCCTGCACTTCGCCGCGTGGGTCACGGACGATCCGGCCATAGCCGGTCGGGTCATCCAGCGTAACCGTCAGCAGCGCCAGCTGCTCCGGCCCGACCTTCTGCAGCAGGCGCTGTAGCGTTTCGGCTTCGATCAGCGGCACATCGCCATAGAGGATCAGCACACGCTCGGCCGACAGATTCGGCAACGCCTGGGCCACTGCATGCCCGGTACCCAGCTGCTCGGCTTGAACCACGTAGTCCAGGTCATCACCGGCCAGCCGCTGGCGCACCTGCTCGGCACCGTGGCCGATGACCACTTGAATGCTCTGCGGCTGCAGCGCGCGGGCCGTGTCGATGACGTGCCCGAGCATGGATTTTCCGGCAACCGGGTGCAGTACCTTGGGCAGTGCCGAGCGCATGCGGGTGCCCTGGCCAGCGGCGAGAATGACGATATCGAGAGACATGCAGCGATTCCTGAACGGTATCGGCCCGGCAGTTCACCCGTGCGGCTTTCCAGGGTGCAACTGGCGTCGGTGCCGTCAAATGGCAGAAAAGAAAAAGGGTAGCCAAGGCTACCCTTTTACTCGTGCGCGATGAAGTCGCGAGTCGATCAGTGCCGACCGTACTTCTTGCGCATTGCCTCGATGGTTCGCAGCTGGGCTGCGGCCTCGGCCAGGCGAGCGGCAGCGGAGCCGTAGTCGAACTCCGCGCCCTTCTCGTGCAGGGCCTTCTCGGCAGCTTTGACGGCAGCCTGAGCGGCAGCTTCGTCGATGTCCTTGGCGCGCGTAGCGGTATCG
>LNAP01012902.1_pt1 | contig 16105 bp, 17 predicted proteins | sample 602601 | NCBI WGS metagenome assembly LNAP01 (sample SAMN02440304, study PRJNA202911) | soil metagenome | biome: Subtropical and temperate rainforests or woodlands; isolation source: soil samples (1 kg each in a 20% v/v slurry with milli Q water) were... ... | reverse complement strand
GCGCGAGGCCGCGCCCCTGCAGCCGGTCGCCAAGCTCACGGCCGACGCGATCCTGCCGCCGGGTGCCGGCCGCGCCATGACGCAGACCACCGAGCGCGTGGTGGCCATCGGCACGTCCACCGGGGGCACGCAGGCGCTCGAGGAGGTGCTGACGGCGCTGCCGCGTGTGTGCCCGGGCATCGTGATCGTGCAGCACATGCCCGAGAAGTTCACGGCCGCATTCGCCAGCCGGCTCGACAGCGTCTGCCGCATCGCCGTGAAGGAGGCGGAACACAACGATCGCGTGCTGCCTGGCCGCGCGCTGATCGCCCCGGGCGGCAAGCACATGGTGCTGCGGCGCAGCGGCGCGCAGTACCACGTGGATGTGGTGGACGGCCCGCTGGTCAACCGACACCGGCCGTCGGTCGACGTGCTGTTCCGCTCGGTGGCCAAGTGCGCGGGCGCCAATGCGGTGGGCATCATCATGACCGGCATGGGCGACGACGGCGCGGCGGGCCTGCTCGAGATGCACAACGCCGGCGCACGCACCGTGGCGCAGGACGAGGAAAGCTGCGTCGTGTTCGGCATGCCCAAGGAAGCGATCAAGCGCGGCGGCGTCGACAAGACGGTGACGCTGTCGGCGATCTGGCGCGAGATCGGCGCCTGAACCCGGTCACCGCTACGGCTTTTCCTCCGCGCCGCCGTCGGCGTCGAACACCATGCCGGGGCGGTACTTCGCCGATTCCTTCTGCAGTCGCAGGAACTCTGTCGCATAGGTGCCCGTGAGTTGCGGCCAGCGGCGGAACAGGTTGAAGTTCTCGGCGTTCTGCTCGGCCCCGGCACGGGTGAAGTTCATCGAGCCGAAGCCGACCGTGTCCTGGTCGATGACCACGAACTTGTGGTGCATGACCGGGTAGCGCGCGTTGATCCACAGCGGCACGCCGTGGTTGTGGAAGTAGGTCGCGCTCGAATAGCGCAGGCTCACCTGCGAGCGGTCGAGCAGTACGCGGACGTTGAGCCCGCGTGCATGCGCCTGGTCGAGCGCCTTGGCGATGGTCGACGAGGTGAAGTAGTAGCCCGCGATCCAGACGCGCTGGCGCGCCTGGCCCAGGGCCTGGGCGATGGCGCGATCGGTTCCGTCGTCGGGGGAGAAGAAGACCTGGGCCTGGGCGCCCGCCGACGGGACCGGCAGCGGGACCACGGTGGCGTCGGCGTGGATGGCCGGAACGGCCAGGAGCGCCAGGGCGCAGGCGAGGGTGGGCCCCCGGAATGGCTTCATGCAATCTTCCCTGAGTGAACGGCACCCGATGTGCCGGGCCGCTCATTGTCGCGGCCGCCGCGCGGGCCGTGTCAGGCCGGCACGGCCCGCCCAGCCGGTTGCGTCTTCGGGGTCGCGAGCGAAGGCAGGGGCAGCACGTCGAGCACGCTGCGCCAGAGGCGCGACCACTGGGGCCAGTCGTGGCCACCCTCGGTCGTGAAGACGTGGCCATCGGGCAGCACGTCGGCCAGCAGCTGGTGGTTCGCTGCGAAGCGATCGGCCAGGCCGTAGCCCAGGTACAGCGGCGGGAGCTTGCCGGCAGCCTGCTGCGGGGAGGCGTACTGCTGCAGCCAGGGCCAGAGCTTGCGGTCGATCTCGTCGTCGGTCGGCGCTTCGGGCGCCTTCCAGGCGCGCAGGCCGCCGGCCTTCTGGATGTCGGCGCCGAGCGGCCGGCGGCCCAGGTAGGGCGCGAGGACCACGATGCCGTCGACCAGGCCGGGGCGGCTCAGTTCATGGGTGAGGGCGCCGAAACCGCCGATCGAGATGCCGACCAGCCAGATGGCGGCGTAGCCGGCGCTGCGCGCGGGGGCCAGCACGTCGTCGCTGAGCCGCTGCACGAAACTCTGGTCGTAGTAGTACGACACATTCGCGTCGACCAGCATGACGTCGGCCGCGAGGTGCCGCTCGCGCACGGCAGCGACGAAGCCCTCGCGCTCGAACTCCTCCGGCTTCAGAAAGGCACCCGGCAGGAACACCAGGAGCGTGTCCGAACGCTGGCCTGGCTTGGCGGTCTGCAGATGTGTATCCAACGGGGAGCCCCTTCATGTCGAGACCCCGCTGAACACGGGCTTTTCAGCGGAAGCGCGACCTCGAATTAAGAAAATAGTTTTGTAAAACAATCACTTGGCGTGATCTTTTACACACCTTTCAGATTGAAGCATAAAAAAAGCCGGCCACGAATCTGGCCGGCTGACGTCACGGGGGAAAAGTGTAAGTAAAAGCGGCGAGGCGCCGCCTCCACGCCCCCTCAGTTGATGGCGAGTTGCTGCACCTGGCTCACGGGCACGACCTTGCCCAGCTTGAGGGTCAGGACGCCGTTCTCGAGCCGCGCGTCGCTGGCGGCCACGTCGATGGCCTGCGGCAGTTCGTAGGCGGCCTTGAAGGGGCGCTTGGCCTCGGCCTTGGTGTCGATGCGCACGACGGCGCCTTCGATGCCGATGCTCAGGTCGTCACGCGACAGGCCGGGGACGTCCAGGCTGAGCGTCCAGGTCTTGTCGTCCTGCTCGACGCTCAACGAACGCTGCGGGCCGCTCGGGAGGGTGTCGTTGACGAAGCGTTCGAAGCTGCGGTCGAAGGCGCGGGGGACGAAGCGTGCGGTGCGGACGGCGGGTGCGAAGAACATGGCGAGACTCCAGAGGATGAACACAATGAGGACAAGAAAGGTGTGTCCCGTACACTGCGCGGCCGTTCAACATGAGTGCCGCTTGCCACCTCATCTAGGCCTGCGCGCACGCGTTTCAAGAGAATGAATCAGAGCTTTATTTGGCGCCGTCGGGCCTTGAAATTCGCGGCCTCGGCGCTATGCGTGGCGGCCGCTGCGCCCGCCGTGCAGGCCCAGTCCGCGGCGCCCATCCGCCTGGCCCTGATCGAGAGCATGAGCGGCCCCTTCGCGAACACCGGCGAGGCCGTCTTTCGCAACATCCTCTGGGCCGTGGAGCGCGTCAACGCCCGCGGCGGCGTCAAGCTGCCGGGCGGCGCACGCCTGCTGCAGCTCGACCGCTACGACAGCAAGGGGCAGAACGAGGAGGCGCTGTCGGCACTGCGGGCCGCCATCGACGACGGTGCGCGCATCGTGCTGCAGGGCAACTCGTCGGCGACGGCGGCGGCGCTGGTCGACGCCATCGACAAGAACAACGAGCGTGACCCGTCGCGCCGCGTGCTGTTCCTGAACTACTCCGCGGTCGACCCGGTGCTGACCAACGAGCGCTGCAGCTTCTGGCACTTCCGCTTCGATGCGCACGCCGACATGCGCGTGACCGCGCTGATGGACGTGGTGAAGGACGATGCGTCGCTCAAGCGCGTCTACCTGATCGGCCAGGACTACAGCTTCGGCCAGGCCGTGTTGCGCGAATCGAAGCACCAGCTCGCGGCGCTGCGGCCCGACGTGCAGGTGGTCGGTGACGAACTGCATCCGATGGGCCGGGTGAAGGACTTCTCGCCCTACGCCACGAAGATCATCGCCAGCGGCGCGCAGGCCGTGATGACCGGCAACTGGGGCAACGACCTGACGCTGCTGGTCAAGGCGGCGCGCGAAGCCGGCTTCAACGGCAGCTTCTACACCTTCTACGGCAACGCACTGGGCGCGCCGGCAGCCATCGGCGACGCCGGCATCGGCCGCGTGATCGCGGTGGCCGACTGGCTACCGAACGTGCAGACGGCCCCATCGGAGGCCTTCTACCGGTCGTTCCGCGCACGCTTCCCGAAGCCTTCCGAGGACTATGTGCACATGCGCATGCAACTGCTGGTCGAGGCGCTGGCCCAGGCGATCGAGCGCGCCGGCGGCACCGACACGGCGGCGGTCGCGCGTGCCCTGGAGCGTGCCGACGTCACGCTGGCCGGCCAGCGCGGCCGCATGCGCGCGGCGGACCACCAGTTCCAGCAGCAACTGGTCGTTGGCATGATGGACAGGCAGGGTGCGCCGGGCGTGAAGTTCGACGTCGAAGGCTCGGGTTACGGCTTTCGCGTCGTGAAGACCGTGGCCGCCGAGCGTGCCGAGATGCCCACCACCTGCAAGATGCAACGCCCTTGAGAGGGCCGGAGAAACAGACATGCGCCAAGCCATCCTCGACCTCGAGGCTTCCAAGATCCGTGAAGTCGCCAATGCCGGCATCGGTCGCGACGACGTACTCGCCTTCTGGTTCGGCGAGAGCGACGAGGTCACGCCCGAGGTCGTGCGCCAGGCCGCGATCGATTCGCTGCAGCGCGGCGAAACCTTCTACGCCCACAACCTGGGCCTGCCCGAATTGCGCGAGGCGATTGCCGGCTACGCCAGCACGCTGCACCCGCGGATCGACGCGTCGCGCATCGCCGTCACCTCCGGCGGGGTGAACGCGCTGATGCTGGCGGTGCAGGCACTGGTCGATGCGGGCGACGAGGTCGTGGCCGTGACGCCGGTGTGGCCCAACCTGGTGGCGCAGCCGGCCATCATGGGCGCGACGGTGCGCACGGTGGCGCTGAAGCCGGTCGGTGGCGAATGGACGCTGGACCTCGATGCGCTGCGCGCCGCCATCACGCCGCGCACCAAGCTGCTGATCGTCAACGCGCCGAACAACCCGACCGGATGGACGCTGACCGGCGACGAGCAGCGCGCCATCCTCGACCATTGCCGCCAGACCGGTACGTGGATCCTGGCCGACGAGGTCTACGAGCGCCTGTACTTCGAGCCGACGCCGAACGGTTGCGCCCCCAGCTTTCTGGACGTGGCCGCGCCGGACGACCGCTTGGTGGTCGCCCACAGCTTCTCCAAGAGCTTCCTGCTGGCGCCTGGGCTGGCTGGTGCTGCCGCCGGCGCTGATGGACGGGATGGGCAAGCTGATCGAGTTCAACACCTCGTGCGCGAGCGTGTTCACCCAGCGTGCTGGCGTGGCCGCCATCCAGCACGGCCAGGACATCACGCCACGCGTCGTGGCCCACCTGAAGGCCTGTCGCGACGTGCTGGTGCCGCTGCTGGCGGCCGTTCCCGGTGTGCAGGTGGCGCCGGCCAAGGGCGGCATGTATGCCTTCTTCAAGCTGGACGGCTTCGACGATTCGCTCGACGTCGCCAAACGCCTGGTGACCGAAGCCGGCCTGGGCCTGGCGCCCGGCAGCGCCTTCGCGCCCGAGGCGCAGGGCTGGCTGCGCTGGTGCTTCGCGTCGAAGGACCCGCAACGCCTGGTGGAAGGTGTCCGCCGTCTCCGAACCTGGCTCGCCGCCCAAAAATAGGGCAACTGGCTACACGTGTGAGCGCGACCTGGGGGCGAACCAAGCTCTTGGCTATCCGCCGCAAGGCACACGGTGCGTGCAGTTCCAGCGCACACCGCAAGTCAAACTATTTGGAACGAAGGAAATCATCATGATCGCAGCCTCCATCAAGGCCGAAGTCGTCAAGGACAACGCCCGCGCCGCCAACGACACGGGCAGCCCCGAAGTGCAGGTCGCACTGCTGACCGCCCGCATCAACGAACTCACCCCCCACTTCAAGACCCACGCCAAGGACCACCACGGCCGTCGCGGTCTGCTGCGCATGGTGAGCCGCCGCCGCAAGCTCCTGGACTACCTCAAGTCCAAGGATGCCGACCGTTACACCGCGCTGATCGCCAAGCTGGGCCTGCGCAAGTAATTCGAATCGCATGCAAAAAACGCCTGGGTTAGTCCGCTAGCTCAGGCGTTTTTTACTTCGCGAACAAGTTTCGGAGCGACAGAACAGAGCGAAGCTGTGTCATTCCAATGAGGTTCGAGCCGAGCTTCACTGGAATGGCATCGTGTTCTGCGAAGCGCTCCAACCCCTGCGGGTGCTGCCGATACGGTGGTTCGCCGCTCTCAAATCAGGAGCAAACATGAGCCTCTTCAACAAAGTCACCAAGTCCTTCCAGTGGGGCGACAAGACCGTCGTCATGGAAACGGGCGAAATCGCCCGCCAGGCCGGCGGCGCGGTCAAGGTCGACATCGACGGTACCGTCGTGCTCGCCACCGTGGTGGCCTCCAAGTCGGCCAAGCCCGGGCAGGACTTCTTCCCGCTGACCGTCGACTACATCGAGAAGACCTACGCCGCGGGCAAGATCCCCGGCAGCTTCTTCAAGCGCGAAGCCAAGCCCAGCGAACACGAGACCCTGACCAGCCGCCTGATCGACCGCCCGATCCGCCCGCTGTTCCCCGAAGGCTTCCTGAACGAAGTGCATGTGGTCATCCACACGCTGTCGCTCAACCCCGAGGTCGATGCCGACATCGCCGCCATGATCGGCGTGTCCGCCGCGCTGTCGGTGTCCGGCATTCCGTTCAGCGGCCCGATCGGCGCCGCCCGCGTGGGCTACATCAACGGCCAGTACGTGCTGAACCCGGGCCAGACCGCCCGCAAGGATTCGCAGATGGACTTGGTCGTCGCCGGCACCGAAGCCGCCGTGCTGATGGTCGAGTCCGAAGCCCTGCAGCTGTCCGAAGAAATCATGCTGGGTGGCGTGGTGTTCGGTCACGAGCAGGCCAACATCGCGATCAATGCGATCCATGACCTCGTGCGTGACGCCGGCAAGCCGGTGTGGGACTGGACGGCACCGGCCGAAGACGAAGCCTTCGTCGCCAAGGTCAATGGCCTGGCCGAAGAAAAGCTGCGCGCGGTCTACCAGATCCGCAGCAAGCAAGCCCGTACGCAGGCGCTGCGCGAAGCCAACGCCAGCGTGATGGCTGCGCTCAAGGAAAGCGGCGAGCCCTTCGATGCGGGCAAGGTCAACGACCTGCTGTTCGCGATCGAATCGAAGATCGTCCGCAGCCAGATCCTCGAAGGCGAGCCGCGCATCGACGGCCGCGACACGCGCACCGTGCGTCCGATCGAGATCCGCAACTCGGTGCTGCCGCGCACCCACGGTTCGGCCCTGTTCACCCGCGGTGAAACCCAGGCACTGGTCATCACCACGCTCGGCACCGAACGCGACGCGCAGCGCATCGACGCGCTGGCCGGCGAGTACGAAGACCGCTTCCTGTTCCACTACAACATGCCTCCCTTCGCCACCGGCGAAGTCGGCCGCATGGGCTCGACCAAGCGCCGCGAAATCGGCCACGGCCGCCTGGCCAAGCGCGCGCTCGTCGCCGTGCTGCCGTCGAAGGAAGAATTCCCGTACACGGTGCGCGTCGTCTCGGAAATCACCGAGTCGAACGGCTCGTCGTCGATGGCTTCGGTCTGCGGCGGCTGCCTGTCGATGATGGATGCCGGCGTGCCGATGAAGGCCCACGTGGCCGGCATCGCCATGGGCCTGATCAAGGAAGGCAACCGCTTCGCGGTGCTGACCGACATCCTGGGCGATGAAGATCACCTGGGCGACATGGACTTCAAGGTGGCCGGCACGACCAACGGCATCACCGCGCTGCAGATGGACATCAAGATCCAGGGCATCACGAAGGAAATCATGCAGGTCGCTCTGGCCCAGGCCAAGGAAGCGCGCATGCATATCCTGGGCAAGATGCAGGAAGCGATGGGCGAAGCCAAGGCCGAGGTCTCGACCTTCGCACCGCGCCTGACCACGCTGAAGATCAACCCCGAGAAGATCCGCGACGTGATCGGCAAGGGCGGCGCGGTCATCCGCGGCCTGCAGGAAGAAACCGGCACGACGATCAACATCGACGAAGACGGCACCATCACCATCGCGTCGACCGACCCTGAAAAGGCCGAACTGGCCAAGAAGCGCATCGAGCAGATCACGGCGGAAGTCGAAATCGGCAAGGTGTACGAAGGACCGGTCACGAAGATCCTGGACTTCGGCGCGCTGATCAACCTGCTGCCCGGCAAGGACGGTCTGCTGCACATCAGCCAGATCGCGCACGAGCGCGTCGAGAAGGTCTCCGACTACCTGAGCGAAGGCCAGATCGTGAAGGTCAAGGTCCTCGAGACGGACGAGAAGGGCCGCGTCAAGCTGTCGATGAAGGCCCTCACCGAGCGTCCTGCCGGCATGGAGTTCCAGGAGCGTGCACCGCGTGAAGACCGCGGCGACCGTCCGCCGCGCAGCGACCGCGGCCCGCGTGAAGACCGTGGTGACCGCGCTCCTCGCGGTGATCGTCCCCCGCGCTTCGAAGAACGCGGCAACGGCGGCGAGCAGGCACCCGAGCAGGGCGCGGCGCAGCCGGTGCAGGACGTGAACCGCGGCGGCGACCAGGGCTGAGAAAGAAGAGGGTGGGCGGCGCGGGCCGCCCACCTTTTCCCATCATGAAAGCCATTGAAATCACTTCGTTCGGTCCGCCGGACGTGCTGCGTGTCGTCGATCGACCGGACCCGGTGGCGGGCGAGGGCGAACTGCTGATCCGTGTCGCGGCCAGCGGCGTGAACCGTCCGGATGTTCTGCAGCGCACCGGCAACTACCCGGTGCCGCCGGGGGCGTCGGACCTGCCGGGCCTCGAGGTGGCCGGCGAGATCGTCGCGGGCGACGCCAAGGCGCTGGCCGATGCCGGTCTGGCCATCGGCGACCGCGTCTGTGCGCTGGTGGCGGGTGGTGGCTATGCCGAACGGTGCGTGGCGCCGGTCGCGCAATGCCTGCCGGTGCCCAAGGGCTGGAGCGACATCGAGGCCGCTTCGCTGCCCGAGACCTTCTTCACCGTCTGGAGCAACGTGTTCGAGCGCGGTCGCCTGCAGCAGGGCGAGACGCTGCTGATCCAGGGCGGCTCCAGCGGCATCGGCGTGACCGCCATCCAGCTGGGCAAGGCCATGGGCGCGACGGTGATCGTCACGGCCGGCAGCGACGACAAGTGCGAGGCCTGCCTGAAACTGGGCGCCGATCACGCGATCAACTACAAGTCGAGCGACTTCGTCGCCGAAGTGAAGCGCATCACCGTCGACGTGGTGCTGGACATGGTGGCGGGTGCCTACGTCGCGCGCGAGATCGAATGCCTGGCCGAAGACGGCCGGCTGGTGATCATCGCGGTGCAGGGTGGCGTCAAGGCCGAGGTCAATGCCGGGCTGGTGCTGCGTCGCCGCCTGACGATCACGGGCTCGACGCTGCGGCCGCGCTCGATCGCCTTCAAGGGCGCCATCGCGCAGGCGTTGCGCGACAAGGTGTGGCCACTGCTCGAGCGCGGTGCGATCAAGCCGGTCGTGCACAGCACCTTCGCCGCCGTCGGCGATCCCAGCGGCGGGGCGCAAGCCCATGTCCTGATGGAATCGAACCAGCACATCGGCAAGATCGTGCTGACCTGGTGAACAACGAGACAAGATGACGATGACCACTCGGAAGCTGATTGCCGGCAACTGGAAGATGAACGGTAGCCTGGTGGCCAACGAGGCGCTGCTCAATGCCGTGCTGCAAGGCATCGGCACGCCAGGTTGCGACGTCGCCGTCTGCGTGCCGGCACCGTACTTCGCGCAGGTGCAGGCCCTGATTGCCGGTTCGTCCGTCGCGCTCGGTGCGCAGGACCTCTCGGCGCAGCCGCAAGGGGCCTTCACCGGCGAGCACTCGGCAGCGATGCTCAAGGACTTCGGTGTGCGCTACGCCATCGTCGGCCACTCGGAGCGGCGCCAGTACCACGGCGAGACCGATGAGGCCGTGGCAGCCAAGACGGCGGCCGCGCTGGCCAACGGCATCACGCCGATCGTCTGCGTGGGTGAGACGCTCGCGGAGCGCGAGGCCGGCCGCACGGAGGAGGTGGTGAAACGCCAGCTCGCCGCGGTCATTCACGTCAACGGCCATTGCATCAGCGAGATCGTGGTGGCGTATGAGCCCGTCTGGGCCATCGGCACGGGCAAGACGGCCACGCCCGAACAGGCGCAGGGCGTGCACGCCGTGCTGCGTGCGCAGTTGCACCACGCTGCCAGCGAGCACGCTGCGGGCATCCGCATCCTCTATGGCGGCAGCATGAATGCGGCCAATGCCGCGGAACTGTTGGCCCAGCCCGACATCGACGGCGGCCTGATCGGCGGCGCATCGCTCAAGGCGCCGGACTTTCTACACATCATTGCGGCCGCACACTGAATCGCGCGGCCGATCCTTAGGAGAAACAACGAATGAACATGGTCCTCAACATCGTGCAGATGCTCACCGCGCTGGCGATGATCGGCCTCATCCTGGTGCAGCACGGCAAGGGCGCCGACATGGGCGCGGCCTTCGGCAGCGGCAGTGCCGGCAGCCTGTTCGGCGCCAGCGGCAGCGCCAACTTCCTGTCGCGCACCACGGCAGTCCTCGCCGCGGTGTTCTTTGTGTGCACGTTGCTGCTGGCCTACTTCAGCCATGCACGCCCCGCGTCGGGCGGCAACAGCCTGCTCGAGCGTGCGGCCATCGGTGCGCCGGCACCGGCTGCCTCCGGTGCTGCAACGCAGATTCCGGTCCCCAGCACGCCTGCTGCGCCGAGCGCCGGCGCAGCGGCCTCGGCACCTGCCGTTCCCGCTTCCGGGGCAGGGCAGATTCCGACGAAGTGATGTGTGTGAATCTGTGTGCATTCATTGCACCGGCACAGTGAAAACAACTGTATTTCAGGGTAAACTCTAAAGCTGTCCGGAAAGCCAAAAACCTCTTGGGTTCCTCATGCCATCTGGACAGGCAAAAACCGCGGTCGTGGTGAAATTGGTAGACACGCTATCTTGAGGGGGTAGTGGCGAAAGCTGTGCGAGTTCGAGTCTCGCCGACCGCACCAAATCTCACCGGCAGGTGGCAACCATCGGGTGGCCGTCTGCCGGTGGCAAGCGGTATAGAACCCCCTGATGAACCTCGATTCCTACCTCCCCGTCCTGTTGTTCATTCTGGTCGGCATCGGGGTCGGCATCGCGCCCCAGGTTCTGGGCTATATCCTCGGCCCCAACCGGCCCGATGCGGCCAAGAATTCCCCCTACGAGTGCGGCTTCGAAGCGTTCGAGAACGCCCGCATGCAGTTCGATGTCCGCTACTACCTGGTGGCCATCCTCTTCATCCTGTTCGACCTGGAAATCGCCTTCCTCTTCCCCTGGGCCGTCGCGCTCAAGGAAGTGGGGCCGGCGGGCTTCTGGGCGGTCGTGATCTTCCTGGCCATCCTCGTCGTGGGCTTTGCCTACGAATGGAAAAAGGGTGCGCTTGACTGGGAATAGCCGGAACTCGGCAACAAGGTACAGCCATGGCCATTGAAGGCGTTTTCAAAGAAGGCTTCGTCACCACGTCCTACGACTCGGTGGTGAATTGGGCCAAGACCGGCTCGTTGTGGCCCATGACCTTCGGTCTGGCCTGCTGCGCGGTCGAGATGATGCATGCGGCCGCTGCGCGCTACGACATCGGGCGCTTCGGCGCCGAGGTGTTCCGCGCCAGTCCGCGCCAGTCCGATCTGATGATCGTGGCCGGCACGCTGTGCAACAAGATGGCGCCGGCGCTGCGCAAGGTGTACGACCAGATGGCGGAGCCCCGCTGGGTGCTGTCGATGGGCTCGTGCGCCAACGGCGGCGGCTACTACCACTACAGCTACTCGGTCGTTCGCGGCTGCGACCGCATCGTGCCGGTCGACGTCTACGTGCCGGGCTGCCCGCCCACGGCGGAGGCCCTGATCTACGGGATCATCCAGCTGCAGCAGAAGGTGCGCCGCACCAACACCATCGCCCGCGCCTGAACGGGACCGACATGACAGTCTTTGCGATCGATCCCGGTGCCCTGAAGGACACCATTGCCCTGGCCCTTGGCGACAGGGTCAAGAGCATCAACGTGGCGCTCGGTGAGGTGACGCTGGTGGTGAAGGCCGCCGACTACCTGGCCGCCATGCAGACCCTGCGCGACGCGCCGGGCTGCCAGTTCGAGCAGCTCGTCGACCTCTGCGGCGTCGACTATTCCGCCTACCGCGACACCGAGTGGGAAGGCCTGCGCTACTGCGCCGTGTCGCACCTGCTGTCAGTGAGCCTGAACCAGCGCGTGCGCGTGAAGGTGTTCTGCGCCGACGACGACTTCCCCGTGCTGCCGTCGGTGATGCACCTGTGGGCCTCTGCCAACTGGTTCGAGCGCGAAGCCTTCGACCTGTTCGGCATCGTGTTCGAAGGGCACGAAGACCTGCGCCGCATCCTGACCGACTACGGCTTCATCGGCCACCCGTTCCGCAAGGACTTCCCGCTGTCGGGCCATGTCGAGATGCGCTACGACGAAGCGCTCAAGCGCGTGGTCTATCAGCCGGTGTCGATCGAACCCCGCGAAGTCACGCCGCGCGTGATCCGCGAAGAGAACTACGGAGGCCTGCACTGACGGGCATCCGCCCAACGGTGATCGACCATGGCTGAAATCAAGAACTACACGCTCAACTTCGGACCCCAGCACCCGGCTGCGCACGGCGTGCTGCGCCTGGTGCTCGAGCTCGACGGCGAAGTCGTCCAGCGCGCTGACCCGCACATCGGCCTCTTGCATCGCGCGACCGAAAAGCTCGCCGAACACAAGACCTATATCCAGTCGCTGCCCTACATGGACCGCCTCGACTACGTGTCGATGATGTCCAACGAGCACGCCTACTGCCTGGCCATCGAAAAGCTGATGGGCATCGAGGTGCCCATCCGCGCGCAGTACATCCGCGTGATGTTCGCCGAAATCACCCGCCTGTTGAACCACCTGATGTGGCTCGGTTCGCACGGCAACGACTGCGGCAGCTCGACCATCCTGATCTACGCCTTCCGCGAACGCGAAGACCTGTTCGACATCTACGAAGCCGTCTCGGGTGCGCGGATGCACGCGGCGTACTTCCGGCCGGGCGGCGTCTACCGTGACCTGCCGGACACGATGCCGCAGTACAAGGTCAGCAAGATCAAGAATGCCAAGGCCCTCGAGCGCATGAACGAGAACCGCCAGGGTTCGATGCTCGACTTCATCGATGACTTCACGAAGCGCTTCGTCAAGCACATGGAGGAGTACCACACGCTCCTGACCGACAACCGCATCTGGAAGCAGCGCACCGTGGGCATCGGCGTGATGACGCCCGAGCGCGCGCTCAACCTCGGCCTCACCGGCCCGATGCTGCGCGGTTCGGGTATTGCCTGGGACCTGCGCAAGAAGCAGCCGTACGACGTGTACGACCGCATGGACTTCGACATCCCGGTCGGCAAGACCGGCGACTGCTACGACCGTTATCTGGTCCGCATGGAAGAGATGGCGCAGTCCAACCGCATCATCAAGCAGTGCGTCGACTGGCTGCGCGTGAACCCCGGCCCGGTCATCACCGACAACCACAAGGTGGCAGCACCTGCCCGTGAGTCCATGAAGGGCAACATGGAAGAGCTGATCCACCACTTCAAGCTCTTCACCGAAGGCTTCCACGTGCCCGAAGGCGAGGCTTACGCCGCCGTCGAGCATCCGAAGGGCGAGTTCGGCATCTACCTCATGAGCGACGGCGCCAACAAGCCGTACCGCCTGAAGATCCGCGCGCCCGGCTTCGTGCATCTGTCGGCGCTCGACGAGATGACGCGCGGCCACATGATCGCGGACACCGTCGCCGTGATCGGCACCCTGGACATCGTGTTCGGAGAAATCGATCGATGAGCAATCCCAGCACCCCCGCGGCCGCGAAGCCGCTGTCTGCCGCTGCGCTCGAGCGCTTCGCGCGCGAAGTTGCCAAGTACCCGGCCGACCAGGCACAGTCCGCCGTGATGGCCTGCCTGGCTATCGTGCAGCAGGAACAGGGTTACGTGAGCCTCGAGAGCGAGAAGGTCGTTGCCGACTTCCTCGGCATGCCGCCCATCGCGGTGCACGAGGTCACGACCTTCTACAACATGTACAACCAGCAGCCGACCGGCCGCTTCAAGCTCAACGTGTGCACGAACCTGCCGTGCCAGCTGCGCGACGGTGTCACGGCACTGACGCACCTCGAGAAGAAGCTCGGCGTGACGATGGGCGGCACCACGGACGACGGCATGTTCACGCTGCAGCAGAGCGAATGCCTGGGCGCCTGCGCCGATTCGCCGGTGATGCTGGTCAACGACCGCACCATGTGCAGCTTCATGAGCAACGAGAAGCTCGATCAGCTCATCGACGGCCTGCGTGCCTCGTCCAAGGGAGACGCCGCATGACGCCTGAGCAAGTCCTCTCGCAGTTCCAGGCCACCGGTGTCCAGACCTGCTTCCACGACCGCCACCTCGGCCCGCAGATCTACGCCGGCCTCGACGGCACCAACTGGCGTCTGGCCGACTACGAAGCGCGCGGCGGCTACCAGGCGCTGCGCAAGATCCTGACCGAGGGCCTCACGCCCGACCAGGTGATCGCCGAGGTCAAGGCCTCCGGCCTGCGTGGCCGTGGCGGTGCCGGTTTCCCGACCGGCTTGAAGTGGAGCTTCATGCCCCGCCAGTTCCCGGGCCAGAAGTACCTCGTCTGCAATTCCGACGAAGGCGAACCGGGCACCTGCAAGGACCGCGACATCCTGCAGTTCAACCCGCACATCGTGATCGAAGGCATGGCCATCGCGGCGTACGCGATGGGCATCAGCGTCGGCTACAACTACATCCACGGCGAGATCTTCCAGTCCTACGAACGTTTCGAGGAAGCGCTGGAAGAGGCTCGTGCGGCTGGCTATCTCGGCGACAAGATCATGGGCAGCACGTACAACTTCCAGTTGCACGCGGCCCACGGCTTCGGTGCGTACATCTGCGGTGAAGAAACCGCGCTGCTCGAATCGCTCGAGGGCAAGAAGGGCCAGCCCCGCTTCAAGCCGCCGTTCCCGGCGAGCTTCGGCCTGTACGGCAAGCCGACGACCATCAACAACACCGAGACCTTCGCGGCGGTGCCCTGGATCATCCGCAACGGCGGTCCGGCCTACCTCGAGTGCGGCAAGCCCAACAACGGCGGCACCAAGATCTTCTCGGTCAGCGGCGACGTCGAACTGCCCGGCAACTACGAGATTCCGCTGGGCACGCCGTTCAGCAAGCTGCTCGAGCTCGCCGGTGGCGTGCGCAAGGGCCGTCAGCTCAAGGCCGTGATCCCCGGTGGATCGTCGGCGCCGGTGCTGCCGGCGTCGGTCATGATGGAGACGACGATGGACTACGACGCCATCGCCAAGGCCGGCTCGATGCTCGGCTCGGGCGCCGTCATCGTGATGGACGACAGCCGCTCGATGGTCGAGTCGCTCAAGCGCCTCTCGTACTTCTACATGCACGAATCCTGCGGCCAGTGCACGCCCTGCCGCGAAGGCACGGGCTGGATGTGGCGCGTGATCGATCGCATCCACACCGGCCACGGCAAGCCCAGCGACCTGGACCTGCTGAACTCGGTCGCCGACAACATCCAGGGCCGCACGATCTGTGCGCTGGGCGACGCTGCGGCGATGCCGGTGCGCGCCATGATCAAGCATTTCCGCCACGAGTTCGAGGCGCTGATCCCGGGCTATGTGCCCAAGGCGCCGGCCAAGGCCTGAGCACGAAAACGCAACACATATGGTTGAAATCGAACTCGACGGCAAGAAGGTCGACATCGTCGAAGGCAGCATGATCATGCATGCCGCCGACAAGGCGGGCACGTACATCCCGCACTTCTGCTATCACAAGAAACTCAGCATCGCGGCCAACTGCCGCATGTGCCTGGTCGACGTGGAGAAGGCGCCCAAGCCGATGCCGGCCTGCGCCACGCCCGTGACCCAGGGCATGATCGTCCGCACCAAGAGCGAGAAGGCCATCAAGGCCCAGCAGTCGGTGATGGAGTTCCTGCTCATCAACCACCCGCTGGACTGCCCGATCTGCGACCAGGGCGGCGAATGCCAGCTGCAGGATCTGGCCGTGGGCTACGGCGGCTCGTCCTCGCGCTACGAGGAAGAAAAGCGCGTGGTGTTCCACAAGGACGTCGGCCCGCTCATCAGCATGGAAGAGATGAGCCGCTGCATCCACTGCACGCGCTGCGTCCGCTTCGGCCAGGAAGTGGCCGGCGTGATGGAGCTCGGCATGATCCACCGCGGCGAGCATTCCGAGATCACCACCGTGCTCGGCGAGACCGTCGACTCCGAACTCTCGGGCAACATGATCGACATCTGCCCGGTCGGTGCGCTCACCAGCAAGCCCTTCCGCTACAGCGCCCGCACCTGGGAGTTGTCGCGCCGCAAGTCGGTCAGCCCGCATGACTCGACAGGTGCCAACCTGATCGTCCAGGTCAAGAACAACCAGGTGATGCGCGTCGTTCCGCTGGAGAACGAAGACGTCAACGAATGCTGGATCGCCGACCGCGACCG
>LNAP01006789.1_pt1 | contig 16113 bp, 15 predicted proteins | sample 602601 | NCBI WGS metagenome assembly LNAP01 (sample SAMN02440304, study PRJNA202911) | soil metagenome | biome: Subtropical and temperate rainforests or woodlands; isolation source: soil samples (1 kg each in a 20% v/v slurry with milli Q water) were... ... | reverse complement strand
TGCTTTGTCGCCCTGGGCGAACTGTCGAAACGCCTGAAGAACGAGCAACGCCAGCTGCTGGTGGTTTCCACGCCCCTGCACCCGCAGTGGAAAGCCAAGGTCGATGCCGATGGCAGCTTTCTCGGCCGCTTCGACGCCAAGCTGAACGCCGCCATCGCCGGGAATGCCGGAGCGCAGTACTGGAACGCCGATCGCGAATGGGTTGCCCCACCGGCCGCCTTCGTCGATGCGATCCACCTGCGCTGGTCGGCCGTGCAGGGCTTTTCCGTGGCGCTGGCCGAGCAGCTACAGGAAGCCAGGCAGGAGATGGTCAGCAAGGCGGGACTGGCCAGAAACGGCGGGTACGACGCGCCCTGATCGACAAGCGAACCGCTGGAAGCGGTGATGGTCCGAGAAAGAACATACAAACAAGAACGTAAGCCAGGAGTTGAATCATGCATTCTCGTTCTTTGCCGTGCTTGTGCCTGCTCGCCGCATCCATCACCGCCCCCGCCGTCAGCCATGCGGACATCCTCGCCATCAAGGCGGAGAACGACATCATCGCCTCGGGCAGCGATGGTCACTACACCAACGGCCTGGAAGTCATCTGGGGTTTCGAACCGGACGACCAGAGCTGGACGCGGCGCTTCGCCGATCTGCTGCCCGGCTGGTCGGGAGCGGCAATCGACAACGTCGCCTATCGCTTCGGCCATCAGATCTACACGCCGGAGGAAATCGAAACTCGAGCACTGATCGAAGACGACCGCCCCTACGCCGGTCTGCTGTTCGCCGGCATGTCGATGTTTTCCGACACCCAGTACGACGGCTGGCGCGCCGCGCAAGGGTTGCACCTGGATGTCGGCATCGTTGGCCCGGCCGCGGGCGGCAAGCGTTTGCAGCGTGCCGTGCACAAGGCAACCGACAGCGACGAGCCCAACGGCTGGGATAACCAGCTGGAGAACGAACCCTTCGTCAATCTGGGCTATCAGCATCGCTGGTGGCTGCAGGAGCGCTTCGCCGGGCTGGAGCTGGAATACGGCCCGAGTCTCGGTTTCGCCCTCGGCAACCTATACAGCTACGGCTCGGCCGGGCTAGGTCTGCGCCTGGGTCAGAACCTACAGCGCAGCTTCAGCATCCCCGCGGTGACGCCGGCGCAAAGCGGCAGCCAGTTCTTCCGCCCCGGCGGCGACTTCGCCTGGTACGGCTTCGCCAATCTCGAAGGCCGCTATATGGCGCACAACATGCTGCTGGACGGCAACACCTTCGAGGACAGCCATTCGGTGGACCGCCGCGAGTGGGTGGGCGACGCCAAGCTCGGTGTGGCGCTGACCTGGAGCCGCTGGCAGCTGGCGTTCGCCAGCGTCTGGCGCACCCGCGAATTCCAGGGCCAGCAGGAACACGACCAGTTCGGCTCGATCACCCTCTCCACCGCGCTCTGACCCACTGACGGCGGGCATCGGCGCCCGCCGGTTCAGTTACGCGAGATGCCGTGTTTGCGCAGCTTGCGATAGAGCGTGTTGCGGCTGATCCCCAGCTGTTCCGCGACCCGACTGACCTGCCAGTGCCGTTCGCGCAATACGGCTAGCAGCGCCTCACGCTCGGCCGACTTCAACGGATCATGCGGCGCTTCCACCTTGGCCGCTTCGGCCGGCAGCACGGCAAGCACCTCGTCCAGATCGATGCGGCCCTGCTCGCTCAGCGCCACCAGTGTGCGCAGCAGATTGCGCAGCTGCCGCACGTTGCCCGGCCAGCTGTAGCGCAGCAAGGCTTGCCGCGCGGCCGGCTCGAGACAGATCGATTCGCCTTGCGCTTCTTCCGCCAGCAGGTGATCGAGCAGCGCAGCCTTGTCGCTGCGCTCGCGCAACGGTGGCAACGCAATCATCAGCCCGCCAAGGCGGTAATACAGGTCTTCGCGGAACGCGCCGCCGGCAACCAGCGCACGCAGGTCGTGATGACTGGCGCTGATCAGGCGGATATTCAATTCGGTCGGCGCGGCAGCCCCCAGCGCGGTGACCTTGCGTTCCTCCAGCACCCGCAACAAGCGCGTCTGCAGCGCCAGCGGCATGTCACCAATCTCGTCGAGAAAGAGAATCCCGCCGTTGGCCTGCTCCAGCTTGCCGACCATGCCCTCGCGCCGCGCGCCGGTGAAACTGCCGCCGCGATAACCGAACAGTTCGCTTTCGATCAGCGTCTCGGGAATCGCCGCGCAATTGAGTGCCACGAACGGCCGACCGGCGCGCCTGCTAGCGCGATGCAGTGCACTGGCGAATGCCTCCTTGCCGGTGCCGGTCTCACCTTGCAGCAACACCGGCACGTCCCGCTCGAGCACCTTCAGCGCACGGCTGAAACCGGTGCGAATTGACGGATCGAGCAGACACAGGCCCGGCACATCGGCCGGCTCCTGGCGCGGCGCAGCAACCACGCGCAGCTGCGGCCCGCGCAGCTGGCAGAACAGCCGCTGACCGTCATGGGTATGCAAGGGCCAGCAAGCCCCCGGCTGCGGTCGCGCACGCTCCAGCAACTGATCCAGACGCACATCGAGCACAGTTTCCAAGGGCCGGCCTAATAGCGCCTCGCGGCTACTGGCGAGCAGGTTGAGCGCGGTTTCGTTGATCGCGGTGATCCGTCCCTCGCCATCGAACGCCAGCAGGCCTTCGCTGAGCAGGCCGATGTATTCGGGCTGGGCATGGAAGCGCAGCAGGTAGTTGCCCTCGCAGTGCTGCAGGAAGAAACAACTTTCGATGAGCTTGGCCGACAGGTTGGTCAGCGCCATGGTGTGAAAGCGCCGCTGGCGCGACAGGTCTTCGCGCGCCGACGACACATTGAGTACGGCAAGCAAACCGCCTTCGGCATCGAACACCGGGCTCGCCGAACAGGTCAGTGCTGCGTGCCGGCCACGGAAGTGCTCGTCACGCCGAATGGTCAGCGCCTGGCGCTCCAGCAGGCACAGGCCGACGCCATTGGTGCCCTCGGTCGCCTCGTTCCACACCGCACCGAGCCAGAGCCCGGCGCGCTGGAATTCCGCGCGCTCGGCCTGATCCGCCACGCTGTCGATCACCACGCCGCTGGCGTCGGTCAGCAGTACCGCGTGGCCGCTGCTGCCCAGCTGCTGGTGCAGGCTGTTCATCTGCCAGTGGGCGACGGCGATAACCCGGTCCAGCCGCTCGCGATGCTCATTGAGCCGCGGACTCTCGATCACGCAGGGCGCGCGCGGGCTGGTGGGGTCGAGCTGATGCTGCTCCAGGCAACGGCGCCAGGAACGCGCAATGGCGGGATCGGCAGCCGGGCCCTGGCTGGCGGACGTGCCGTCACCGAAGCTGAGGACCTGGTGCGCGTGCTGACTGAGGCGAGAGGTCATTCTTGTTGTTCTCCGCGATGTTTCGAGGCGGTTTCGCGCCCAGCATAGGCCAATCGCCCGGCCGCCGCATGCTGTGCCACGGCTGGTACAGAGTGTCACCCCCGCCGTACTGGGGATGGCACAGCACACGCTCGACCGAGCAGTCCCGATACGACTCCAGGCCAGATACGACGCTGCGCGCCGGTTGCTGGCCCGCCGCTTGCTCTGCTGCAAGCACGGTATCCCCGTGAATAACAACAATGACCAGGAGAACCACCATGCGTCCCAACGACGTTCCCTTCGATCTGAAAACCGATAACGGCAGCGACCTCGGCGGTGACCGCCAGGCCACCGACACCCGCTCGCCCACCGAACAACTGGCCGCCTGGGTCGAACGCCTCGGCCAGCGCCTGGCGCAACGCGACGTCGATGGCACGCTTGAGCTATTCGCCGACGACTGCCACTGGCGTGACCTGGTGCTGTTCAGCTGGAACCTGGTCACTCTTGAGGGCAAGGCCGATATCCGCGACATGCTGGAAAAGCAGCTCGAAGCGACCCAGCCGGACAACTGGAAGCTCGAAGGCGAAGCGAGCCTGGCCGACGGCGTGCTCGAAGGCTGGATCGGCCTGGAAACCGACGTCGCCCGCGGCAAGGGTTATGTGCGTCTGAAGGACGGCCTGTGCTGGACGCTGCTGACCACCATGCGCGAGCTGAAGGGGCACGAGGAACCGCTCGGACGCCGCCGGCCACTGGGCGCCGAACACGGCCACGGCCTGGCCGACAAGCGCAACTGGCTGGAAAAGCGCCGCGACGAGGAAGCCGCGCTGGGCATCACGGAACAGCCCTATTGCCTGGTCATCGGCGGCGGCCAGGGCGGCCTCGGCCTCGGCGCACGGCTCAAGCGCCTCGGCGTGCCGACGCTGATCGTCGACAAGGCCGAGCGCCCCGGCGACCAGTGGCGCGGCCGCTACAAGTCGCTGTGCCTGCACGACCCGGTCTGGTACGACCACATGCCCTACCTGCCCTTCCCCGACCATTGGCCAATCTTCACACCCAAAGACCAGATCGGCGACTGGCTGGAGATGTACGCCAAGGTCATGGAGCTGAATTTCTGGGCGAAAACCGAATGCGTGAAGGCCAGCTTCGACGAAGCCGAGGGCCGCTGGACGGTCGAGGTCCTGCGCGACGGCAAGCCGATGACCCTCAAGCCCTCGCAGCTGATCCTCGCCACCGGCATGTCCGGCGTGCCCAACGTGCCGGTCTATCCGGGTGCGGAGACCTTTGCCGGTCAGCAACATCATTCCAGCCAGCACCCTGGCGGCGACGCCTGGCGCGGCAAGCGCGCGGTGGTCATCGGTGCCAACAATTCGGCTCATGACATCTGTGCGGACCTGGTGGAAAACGGCGCGGACGTCACCATGGTGCAGCGCTCCAGCACGCATATCGTGCGTTCCGACACCCTGATGGAAGTGGTGTTCGGCCCGCTCTATTCCGAGGATGCCGTCGAGGCCGGGCTGACCACGGACAAGGCCGACATGCTGTTCGCCTCGATCCCCTACAAGGTGCTGCCGCAGTTCCATCGCCAGGCCTTCGAGCAGGTCAAGGAGCGCGACAAGGCCTTCTACGATCGCCTGGCCGCGGCGGGCTTCATGCTCGACTTCGGCGATGACGAATCCGGTCTGTTCCTCAAGTACGTGCGCCGCGGCTCGGGGTACTACATCGACGTCGGCGCCTGCGAGCTGATCGCCGACGGCACCATCAAGCTGAAAAGCGGGCCCGGGCTCGGTGTCGATCACATCGAGCCGGATGCCGTGGTGCTCAACGATGGCAGCCGGCTACCGGCCGACCTGATCGTCTACGCCACCGGCTACGGTTCCATGAACGGCTGGGCGGCGCGGCTGATCTCCCAGGACGTCGCGGACAAGGTCGGGCGCTGCTGGGGCCTCGGTTCCGGCACCACCAAGGACCCGGGTCCGTACGAAGGCGAGCTGCGCAACATGTGGAAGCCCACGCAGCAGCAGAACCTCTGGTTCCACGGTGGCAACCTGCACCAGTCGCGGCACTATTCGTTGTACCTGGCACTGCAACTGAAGGCGCGCTTCGAGGGGCTGGATACCTCGGTCTACAAGCTTGCGCCGAGCTATCACCAGGGCTGAAGCCAGATCGGCTAGCTCGAATGAAACAGGCCCGCATCAGCGGGCCTGTTTCGTAGTCGGCTCAGCCCCGCCCAGGGCAACAACCATCACGTTCAGCACAGGCAGAGCCAGACAAGGTAGCGCCAGTTGTCGGATCAGCCGAGCTGCGCCGGCCGCCACAGCACATGGAGCCCGAGCGGCCGCCCAGATCAGGAAGAACACCCGCACCTCTCATTTGCCATACTGCGATAGTTGTACCGGCAGCAGGCGATTGATCCAGAGCAGGCCGCCAGCTCTATATGTATGAGAAGCCACTCGTCAGCCGCGCGCTGCCTGTATCATTCCCGGCCCTTTGGCTTCCGCTTGCCTGAAGCCCGACAGCAACCTCCATTGGCGCACGCCAAGCACGCATTCGGAGAATCGCGCTTCATGTCCCGGCTGGATCTACAGAAACTCACGCTGCTGCTGGCACTCGTCGCCGGCCTGCTGACCTTCGGTAACAGCTTCTTCGCCGGCTACAACTCACAGCGCGATCAGTTGTTCGAGCAGACTCTGGAGGCAAACCGGGCCTATGCGCGCAAGCTCGCCGACACCACCGATCAGTTCTTTCTCAATAGTCGTCGCGAGCTCGCCTACGCGGCAGAGGTGCTGTCGACACGCTTCGCCGACCCAAGCGCGCGGGACAACGAGACCGAACGGCTCAAGCTCAAGAGCGAGCAGTTCAGCCGGGCCGTGATCGTCAGCGCCGCCGGGGAGATCGTCTCGGCCTCACCGGAAAGCACCGGTCTGGTCGGTCTCAAGGTCAATAGCGTAGGCGCGACACGCGCGCTGAAAGAGCGCAAGCCGCTGACCAGCGATCCTTACGTTGCCACCGACGGTACCTACCTGATCGCGGTGACCCACCCCATCTTCGCCCCCGATGGCAGCTACCTCGGCTATATCAGCGCCTCGCTGTTCCTGCGCGAGCGCAACGCACTGCACGGCCTGCTGGGGGTGCATTACTACCGCGACGGCTCCTACCTGTACGTGGTCGACACACAGGGCCGACTGATCTTCCACGAAGACGGCAAGCGGGTCGGCCAGAACGTATCGAGCAATGCGGTGGTCCGGCAGGTGCTGTCGGGCCAGGAGGGCAGCCAGCGCGTCATCAATACGCTCGGCGTGGACATGCTCGCCGGCTTCGCGCCGATGCAGAGCACCGGCTGGGGCATCATCGCCCAGCGCCCGACCGCCGCCATCACCGCGAAGCTCGAACAACTGGCGCGGACCACGCTGCTCAACGCGGTACCGTTCACGCTTATCTCGCTCGCGGTGTTCTGGTGGCTGTCCATACTCATCTCCCGGCCCATTCGCGCCCTGGCCGATACCGCCGAACACTGGGGCGCACCGGAGGCAGCCAGTCGTATTTCGATGGTCAACTCCTGGTATTTCGAGGTCTCGCGATTGAAGGTCGCGATGCTCGCAGGCGTCTCCCTGCTGCAGCAGAAGATGGGCGCACTGGAAGCGGCGTCCATGACCGACCCGCTGACCGGCCTGCGTAACCGCCGCGGCCTCGAGCTGGCCCTCAAACAGTTCGACCTGCTCGACCAGCGCTACGCGGCAGTGACGCTGGATATCGATCACTTCAAACAGGTCAACGACCAGCACGGCCATGACGTGGGCGACGCGGTGCTGCGCTTTCTCGCCGAAATCATGAAGGAATGCTCGCGGCCCACTGACGTGCTGTGCCGCATGGGTGGCGAAGAATTCCTCATGCTGCTGCCCGAGACGGACGCCAGCGGTGCGGGTATCGCCGCCGAGCGCCTGCTTGCCCGCCTGCGGCAAACCGCAAGCCCGACCGGCGCACCGGTAACAGCCTCCATCGGCATCGCCTGCAGTGACCGCTATGCGTCCTCCGACGCGACTTTCAAGGCCGCGGACGAGGCGCTGTACCAGGCGAAGAGAGCCGGCCGTGACCGCGTCGTCCTGGCCTCCGCCTGAGCGCCGAGCAGTCGCCGGAGGTGATGCCGTGCCGCTTGGCAGCCCAGCTCATCCGCGCAGCGCGAAGCACTGAGTGCCTGCCGCCGCTCACTCGATCTCACCTGCGCCCACTGCGCCCTGTCGCAACCAGCGATAGCGCACAGCAGTTGAGATTACCTTCTATTTGATAATAGTTTTCGTTGCTATTAGGATGCCCGCCCTCGCTCCCTTCCCTCAAGGATCATTCGATGCGGCGCCTTCTCCTCCCGATGCTCGCGATTCCAGCCCTCACCTGCCCTGCCGTGGTTTCAGCCAACGACGAACCGCCTGCTGAACCGCTGGCACTGGAGGAGATGCACGTCACCGCATCGGCCGAGCGCGCCGACGGGCCTGTGCAGGGCTATCGTGCGACCCGCTCGGCCAGCGCGACGCGCACCGACACCGCGATCCACGAAACCCCGCAATCGATCAGCGTGGTCCCGGCGCAGGTCGTCGAAGACATCGGCGCAACGCGCCTGGAAGATGCGCTCGATTACGCCGGTGGGGTGGAACGTGGCAACAACTTCGGCGGCCAGGGCCTGACCGAATTCCTGGTGCGCGGCTTCAGCACCCAGGAGTTCTACCGCAACGGCTTCGCGGTGAACCGTGGCTATCCCAACATGCCCGACGCCAACACGCTGGAACGCATCGAAGTGCTGCGCGGCCCGGCCTCGATGCTGTACGGTCGCGGCGATCCGGGCGGCACCTTCAACATCGTCAGCAAGCAGCCGCAGGCGGAGCGGCGCACGGTACTCGGCAGTCAGGTGAACACCGATGGCCTGCGTCGCGGCACTCTGGACACCACCGGCGCACTGGACGAGAGCGCCGCGTTTACCTATCGCCTCAACCTGGTCGCCGAAGGCAGCGACAGCTTCCGCGATCACGTCGAAAGTGAGCGCTACAACATCGCGCCAGTGCTGCGCTGGCAGCTCAGCGACGACACCGCGCTGATCCTCGAAGGCGACTATCTGCACAACCGCCACCCCATGGACCGTGGTCTTACCCGCTACCCCAACCAGGCCGGCGACCTGTCGCGCGATCGCTTCCTCGGGGAGGAAAGTGCCGGCAAGCTGACCAACCAGAACGCCACCACGCAACTGCGCCTGGAGCACCAGCTGGACAGCCAGTGGATGCTGCGCGGCGGCATCCAGTACCTCGACGGCAGCCTGGACGGCGGCGCGGTGGAGAACAATGGCCTGGCCGCCGATGGCCGCACGGTAGGACGCAACTACAGCGAGCGCTGGCTGAACTGGAACGACCTGGCGGTGCAGGCCAATCTGGAAGGTCGCTTCGATGCCGCGGGTCTGGCCCACACACTGCTGCTCGGTGTGGAGTTCGACGACTTCAACTACGACTCCCAGATCGATCGCTCGGGTGGTGCGACCAGCGACTTCCCGATCGACCTCTATGACCCGGTCTACGGCCAGCCGCTGCCGGCGCTGACCCGCACCACGACCTACGATGACGAAAACCTGAAGTCCTACGCGTTCTTCCTGCAGGACCAGATCGCCCTCACCGAGCGCCTGACAGCGCAGGTCGGCGCGCGCCTGGAACGCTTCGAGCAGCGCTATGAAAACAAGCTCACCCCCGCCGGCAGCTGGGACCAGGCGCATAACGCCGTCTCCCCGCGTTTCGGGCTGATCTACGACCTGACCGAGGAGTTGGCCGTCTACGCCAACACCTCGCGCTCGTTCAAGCCCAACCGCGGCGCCGACCGCAGCAGCCAGGCGTTCGACCCGGAAAAAGGCATCGCCCACGAAGTCGGTATCAAGTACGAGCTGCCGGAGCACGACCTCAGCGTCACCGCGGCGCTGTTCCACATCACCAAGGAAAACGTGCTGACTAGCGATCCGGTCGACAGCAACTACCAGGTTGCTGCCGGCGAAGCGCGCAGCCGCGGCTTCGACATCAGCGTGGCCGGCAACATCACCCCGCAATGGCGCGTGATCGGCGGCTACGCCTACGTCGATGCCGAAGTCACCGAAAGCTCGAGCGCATCGATGCCGGCCGGCACGCGCCTGGCCAACGTGCCGCGCCACAGCTTCAATCTGCTGGATACCTACGAATTCGCCGAAGGTCCGCTGGCCGGGCTCGGCGTTGGCATGGGCGTCAAGTACGTCGGCGACCGCAAGGGCGGCGCCACCAGCACCGCGTTCGACATGGACGCCTACACCACCGTCGACCTGCTCGCCTACTAACGGGTTCGCCTGAACCTGAACCTCAACAACCTGTTCGACGAAGAGTACGAAGAGCGCGCCTGGGGCAACATCTGGGCCTACCCGGGCGCCCCCCGCACTCTCCAGGCCGGCATAGCGATCACGCTATAACGAAGAAGGGCGCAGCCTGTATGGCTGCGCCCCGCACTCCCTGCAACACCACCGGCCAGGCATCTCGGGGACATCGCCTGAGAACAAAAAGGGCTAGCCGAAGCTAACCCTTTGATTTCATTGGTGCCGGAGACAGGAGTCGAACCTGCGACCTTCGCATTACGAAAGATCGGCACCTGTCATCGCAAAAGCTGGAAGCCAGTAAAATCGGGGTCTCCAGCTGGCCTTTGTCGTCACCCTGCCCCGCTCTCTGTAGATCTTGGCCGGTTTTGGGACACCCCATTACGGCAAGCCTAACCACCATAAGGCACATCAAAAACATCTTACAGAGTGCTTTTCAGAGTGCTACGCTATGCACGCTTACCTCGTTCGCACAAATGACCTTACGAAGACCTTAATCAAGATAGCTCGGCCCACAGTAGAGAACCCAGATTAGCTCAACGAAGCTTGACAGTTCGGCCCACAGATATGAGCTCAGGCACCCTAGAAGCGCGGATAGCAGAGAACAGGTGGATATGGCGATGACTTACACGGTACTGGCTGACGTTGCGGCGTCGGTGACAGAACTAAAAAAGGACCCAATGGGCACCATCCGCGAAGGTGGCGGCGAAACGGTCGTGATCCTCAATCGAAACGAACCAGCCTTCTATGCGGTGCCGCCCGCTCGCTATGAAGCCATGCTGGAGCTGATTGACGATTTGCGGCTGGCTGAAATCGTACGCGCTCGGGCTGGTGAACCTACTGTACGAGTAGATATCGATGACCTCATCGCGCAAGCCGGCGGAGCCGACTAAGTACGCCCTGGATTTCAACACTCAAGCACATAAGGAGTGGAACAAGCTCGGCAAAACCATCCAGCTGCAGTTCGCCAAGAAGCTGAAAGAACGCCTCGAGAATCCCCGAGTCGAGGCCGACAAGCTCAGGGACATGCCCAACTGCTACAAGATCAAGCTCCGCTCCATCGGCTACCGGTTGGTCTATGAAGTGATCGACAGCCGACTCGTCGTCACGGTGATCGCTGTAGGTAAGCGAGAGCGAAGCAAGGTTTATGGCAGTGCTTCCAAGCGCATGTAATGAACTTCTTCCCAAGTACACCCCATCAACCCTAGCGGGTTCATCGCTGACACCTACCCCTGAGGCTTCCCATGCTAGAACTTCTCAAATTCCTATTTGAAAAGCTCGATTTTATAGCCATAGCGGAGTATGTCCGTAAGCGTGGAAATCGACGCAACGCCGCGCGACTGCATCTTATATTGATTCAATCTTACGAAATATTAGAGCTATACGAGGTTTTGCTAGATGAGCTAGAAGCCGCTCTCGAATCACATAAAAAGATCAGCAACCGTCATTGCTTCTATCTTAGCCCCTATTACTTATCTTCTTTGATCGCTCGACAATCATCAAACATCACAGTAATGGAAACCCTAACATACGATTTGTTAGACGAGCTTCGCTTAGTCGACAACAACTTTGCTGAAACTTATAGGAGCCTTATTCCAGGCAAGACAGGAATTCTATTTGAAGCTCAAAACCTACTGGCTACGGGGCGCCTTCCGCTAGCAGAGACAGATCCAGACACATTTCCAGCCTCGCCTGATGGTACGTATCGAACTCTTTGGTTCTCCCCAGAACCAACCACCGAGGACCGGCGCGAGATTGAAAAATTTCTATATGGCTGTAACGGTAGGGAAAAAACGATATTGGATGTCAGCATCCATGATGGCGATGCTTTCTTCGATGCTTTAGAAGAATATTTACTCAAAGAAAAACCAGCTGATCGCCTGCAAGAACTAAAGAAGATTACAGAAAGCTACCGCGAGGCACTTCTCAAAAGCTTTACAACGGAAGATTTATTGTCTGATATCTCCACCGTGCGCAAGCATTATGGTCGTCCGCGGTAGTACCTCCTTAGAAGAAATAGCACGACTGTCGTAGCCGAACAAATCTATGTTCTGACAAACCATCGCCGGGCCGCTTCGGCTGTTATTTGCTGCCCGCGTTTTGTTCTGCCAACTTTAGGTCCGCTTCGGCGTAGGCCGGGCTGATCTGCCCCTTTGCGGGATCGACCTCCCCTTTCCACAGCCATAGTTCGTACTCAGGAAACGCCTCGATGAGAGCGTCCATGTCCTCGATGCGCAGTTTGACCTTAAGGTTGTGCGCAACAGTGCCCCAGCGAGGCTTTTCCACGCCGGTGCGCTTGGCTACCTGAGCAGGCCCTAGGTGTCGCACCAAGGCTCTAACCCTGTCTTCTCTTATTCCCAATTGTTCTAGCTCAACACCACCTAAACTATTTACGCCTAAATAGTTTACTCATAGACTCGTTCACGCAACCTAAAATATTTAGGTGCAAAACACCCATTAACCACAGTTTATGAGCATTTCAGAGGCAGGGATAGGCGATGAGTACACAGCATCTGGACCAACCACCTTTCGACGTGAACTTCGATCTGGACGGCAAGCGAGTGATTTACCTCGACTGCCGTAACGCCCTCACCTGCAGCAAGGAAACCTTTGCTGCCATGAACGGTGTTTCCGTCGACACCGTGATTGCCTGGATGCAGAGCGGCACGGTGCCGAGCATCAAGATGGGTCGCCCTCGTCTCGTCAACCTCGCACAGCTCCGCGCCGATCTGGCAAAGGGCAAAACCATCTTCGCCCAGGGGGACTACACCGATGAGTAAGCCGAACGCAGACCAAACTGGCAGCAACGTTGTGCCCCTGGGCGCGGCCATCAGCAACCTGTGCAGCATCGTGACCTTCGCCTCGGCCAGCGGCATTCCGGTGGAGGAAGTCACCGAGTGGGTGGAGAACGGCACGCTCCCCAGCGTCACCTTCTCGGACTTCCGCATGGTGAACGTGGGCAAGCTGCGGGCCGACCTGCTGAGCGGAAAGGAGAGCTTCGCCGCGGGGGATTACAGCCATGACTAGCCAGCACGCTGTTGTGGATGCCTCCACCGCCCAGGACTACATCGGCCAGACCGTTCTGGTTGAGCTGCACTGGGATGATGAGCCGGAATCCTACTGGTACTGCCTGCATATCGTCGGTGTGGCGCTGCCGATGGAAGGCGTTCACGACCAAGCGTATTTCCTGACCTTCGATCTCAACGCGCAAGAGCACCATCCCAACGAAGTGTTCTTCTCGGACATTCGCACGATCAGGGTGATGCGGCACCGCGGCCGGCAGGGTTCCGGCAACGTACTGGGCCGTATCGCCCTTCCCAACTCTGCAAGGTCAAGGGCCGCGCTCCCGGCTCGTCGGAACAGCTTCACCGTTCCGGCGAACGGAAGCACGGGCGCAGCGCACCCTTGACCCTGCACGACCATGAACAGCCTATCGCTGGGAGTGTGGGGTAGCTTTTCCACCCCACGCTCCCGAGCCCTCGGCGGCAAGAGCGGGATGACAAGGGCAGCGCCCTTGGTGTTCGTTCTCCCGCGCCGCGCCGATCTCCGCGTCCCGCACCTCTCTTTCGGTCTGGCCTGCCTTGCACTCTGCATCGCCTGGGCTACCACGCCGCCGCAAAACCGCCCTCACCTGCTCACCTTCACCCAGGATCAACCCTGCCTGGATGATCCGACCGAACTGTTCGACTCGATTACTGGATTGAAGCTCTATGGCGCGCGCACGGCTGCACAGCTCTACGCCGAGCGTAGCGAGCGCGTCGCCTGTGCCGGCGTGCGCGCGCCGCCCGGCTGACGTCCCTGTAACACGTCAGATAACCAGTTGTGGGTTCAGTGGCAAAAGCTCAATAAAGGTAAAACCGATGCAAGTTAAAGATTTCATCCGCGTTGACCGAACCACCGGCGAGGAAAGCAGCACCGGCCGGCTGTTTCTGGACATTGGCTATACGGGCTTCAAGGATCTGTCAGGCGTTCGCCTGCTGCGCTGCGGCGTCGATACGGTCCGCCAGCTGTACCGCGGGCTGATCCGCCCGGAAATCATGGCGCTGTTCGAGAAACCGGGCGCGATGGTCGAGTTTGGCGGGGAAATCTGGCACTCGGGCCGTGTGGGCCGGGACTCGGGCTACCAGTACAAGCTGCAGAACGCTGACCTGGGCTTCATCCTGCTCATCAAGAACTTCAACGCCAAGCTGGAGCACATCGGCCCGCACCTGAAATCGAGGTATCACCGCACGCCATCGACGCGCTATCGCCGGAACGGCTGCAAGAGCGGATGGACTACTACGCCGCTGCCGTGATGACCAACCTTGAACGCAACCAGTGTGCCGTCCACCTCGCCCTGGACCTGCAAGGCTGGAAGCCCCCGGTCGATCTGGTGGCAAGTCTGCATTGCCGGGCCAGAACGCACCGGGATATCTCGGGTATCAGCCAGGTCGAGTGGGCCACCAAGTCCAGCGTCTACGGGCGCGGGGAAACGTCGATGTTCGGCTCGGCCGGTGGCGTGCAGCTCTGCATCTACAACAAGACCGAGCAGGCCCGCGCAACGGACAAGCTCGACTTCTGGGAAAGCGTCTGGCGGCGTCGGGATTCGTTCGATGCGGCTGATCCGGACAACTACGATCCAACCCAGGACGTGTGGCGGGTCGAGCTGCGCTACCACCATTCGGTCATCCAGCAGTTCGCCAGCGGCTCGGTAGACGTGAAGACGGGCCAAGCGATCGACACGGACTCCTTCGCCGCCTTTTCGGCCCATCTGGACGGCCTGTGGCGCTATGGTCTGCGCCAATTCAAGCTCATCGCTCGCCCTGGTTACTACGAACCGATCTGGACGCTGATGCGCGATGACGTGCGGGTGGACGTGGCCGTGGATTCGCTGGTGGATGACACCGAATACAAGCGCTACTACAAGACCTCTCGAGGCTTCTCAGGCAAGAACGTGGAACTGTTCCTGGGAAACTTCGTAAGCCTGCTGGCAAGGGAGCGAGTGGGCGCAAAAAAGGCCTTTGAGACGCTGCAGCAATGGGACTGCTGGCCGGTGATCCGCGATCACTATGCCGCCAAGGAAATGACCGAGCGTGACCTGTACAAGCACATCAAGGCACTGCTCGAGGAGCGTCACGTTCGCTGGGGCCGTGCTGTTTGATCACAAAGGGACCAACCGGCTGGGACGTGGATTTCTGGCTGGATAAGGCAGCCGGCATTCGCAAGCGCAAGCGTGGCTTCCGCACCAAGAGCGAGGCCGAACGCTGGGTAGTCGATCTGCGCCGTGAGTACAGCCATCGGGGCCGCGACCCGGGCGAACGCCTCGCCGATCTGGTGCAAGTCTGGTACGAGCTGCATGGCGCAACGCTCAAGGATCAGAAGCGCTACGGGCGCACCCTGGCGATAGTCGATGCCCTGGGCAACCCGATTGCCTCCAGCTTCACCGCCCTGGATTTCAGCCGCTACCGGGCCGAACGCCTCAAGAGCTGCACCCCGGCAACGGTGAACCATGAACATCGCTACCTGAAAGCCGTGTTCAACGAGCTGATCCGCTTGGGCGTCTGGCACGAAGCCAATCCGGTCGCCAAGCTGCGGCAACTGCGCGTCGATGAAACCGAGCTGACCTATCTCACCCTGGATGAATGCCGGTTGGTGCTGGATGAATGCGCCGCGTCGACCAACAGCCACACCCTGCCCGTCGCCAAGCTCTGTCTGGCTACTGGTGCTCGATGGGATGAAGCGGAGTCGATCACCCGAAACCAGCTGCTGAACGGGCAAGTTCGCTTCGCCAGGACTAAGAATGGCCGCGTTCGGACCATTCCTGTGCCGGATGATCTGGTGAAGCTGATGCTCGAGCGTGGCTACCCTGGATCGGGCCGGCTGTTCAGCTCCTGTCGATCGGCGTTCCGCAAAGCCTACGAACGCACCGGCCTCCACACACCCGGTCAGCTAACCCACATCCTGCGGCACACCTTCGCCAGCCACTACATGATGCAAGGCGGCAACATCCTCACGCTGCAACGAATCCTGGGCCACGGCGATATCAAGATGACGATGCGGTACTCACATCTGGCGCCGGATCACTTCGCGACTGTGCTGGCGCTTTCGCCGCTTTCTCTCTTGGCCCAGAATCACCGCTAAAGCGAGGCGAATAGCGTGTCCAACATTTCTCTGGAAGCAAAGCGCGCGTACTACGTACGGGTCCGTCGATCCAACTACATAGCGAGCCTGCGCCTCGAGGGGTTCGACGTGACGCCCGCTGATGCAGACCGAGAGCTACCAACCCGGCAAGCCGCGCTGGAAGCACTACAGAACGCGGGACAAGAAAGGGACACTTGTGGGACACCAGCCCAAAAACAAAAGGGCTAGCCGAAGCTAACCCTTTGATTTCATTGGTGCCGGAGACAGGAGTCGAACCTGCGACCTTCGCATTACGAATGCGCTGCTCTACCTACTG
>LNAP01013037.1_pt1 | contig 16119 bp, 6 predicted proteins | sample 602601 | NCBI WGS metagenome assembly LNAP01 (sample SAMN02440304, study PRJNA202911) | soil metagenome | biome: Subtropical and temperate rainforests or woodlands; isolation source: soil samples (1 kg each in a 20% v/v slurry with milli Q water) were... ... | reverse complement strand
TACGGCATCCTCGAAGCCGACCTGACCGACGATACCCTGCTGACCCTGGGCGTCGACAAATCCAGCGCCACCCCTCGCGGCAGTTCCTGGACCGGTAACTCGCCGTTCTATTCCGACGGTGGTCGTACCGATTTCTCTCGCAGCTTCAACCCGGGTTCCGATTGGAGCCGTCGTGACTTCGACAGCACCACCTATTTCGCTTCCCTGGAACAGGCACTGGCCAACGACTGGAAATTCAAGGCCACGTTCGACCAGAAAACCACCGATCACGATACCCAACTGGCCTCCGCCAGTGGTGGCAACCCGGATCGCAATACCGGCGAAGGCATGTTCTTCTACTGGGGGCGCTGGGAAGGCCATCGCGTACAGAACACCGCTGACGTCAACGTTTCCGGCCCGTTCAGCCTGGGCGGTCGCGAGCATGAACTGGTGGCGGGTTTCATGACGTCCCACTCCCGTCAGACCGGTGCGACCTACGACAGCAGCGAGTTCGGGCTGGTGCCGGGCGACATCTTTGACTGGAAAGGTCACATTGCCAAACCGGAGTTTCCGAAAAACGGCAAGTACGAACGCACCCAAAGCCAGAACGGCGCGTACCTGGCCACCCGCCTGCGCCCGACCGACGACCTGTCGTTCATCCTCGGCGGCCGTGTCAGCACCTTCAAGTACAACGAGGACTACACCTATTATCCGGGCGCGAGCCTGGCTGACACCCATGCCAGCTACAAGGAACACGGCGTTGTCACGCCTTACGCGGGCGTGGTCTATGACCTCGACGACACGTACTCGGTGTACGCCAGCTATACCAACATCTATCAGCCACAAATCTACAAGGACGCCAGTGGCAAGACCCTGGACCCGGTTGAAGGCGACAGCTACGAGACCGGTCTGAAAGCGGCCTACTTCGAAGGCAAACTCAACGCCAGCCTGGCCTTCTTCCGCATCGAACAGGACAACGTCGCCCAGTACGTCACCACGGATACCACCACCGGCCAGGACGTTTACAAGCCAATCTCCGGCGCCACCACCAAGGGTGTGGAGCTGGAAATGGCCGGTGAACTGGCCGAAGGCTGGAACCTGTCGGCCGGCTACACCTACGCGCGTTCCCGCGACAAGGACGAACAACGCATCTTCGGCTTCCCGTTGGCCACCACCAAACCGGAACACGTCGTGCGTACGTTCACCACCTACCGCCTGCCCGGCGCCCTGGACCAAGTCACCGTCGGCGGCGGCGTCAGCTGGCAGAGCGCGTTCTACGGCCAGAGCTTCAATCCGAGCGTCGATGGCAGCGGGCAAGGCGCCACCGTCAACCTCAAGCAAGGCGGCTACACCCTCGTCGACCTGATGACCCGTTACCAGTACGACGAACACCTGAGCTTCACTGCCAACGCATACAACGTCTTCGACAAGAAATACCTGACCGGCCTGGGCAACTTCGGCACCACCTTCTACGGCGAGCCGCGTAACTTCCAACTCACCGCCAAGTACGATTTCTGAGTCGCGAAGCTGAAATTAACAATGCCCGCATCGTGAGATGCGGGCATTGTTTGTGGACCGATATTGGCGATGCCCATGATGCCGCCTTCGCGAGCAGGCTCGCTCCCACAGGGGATCTTCGGTGTGCACAAAATCCGCGTTCACCTCGATCAATTGTGGGAGCGAGCCTGCTCGCGAAGGCGGCCCTCGCCCCAACATTGATTATTCAGGCGGATCGATCCGGTCCAACGCCCGGTTCACCGCCAACTCCCCCAACATGATCACCTGGGCAATCCCCAACAACGAATGACGACCTGCCCCTTGCATATGATCCGCCAGATCCAACGCCATGACATTGGCCGAAGCCAGTGACTCACAGGCATGGGCCAGAAGGGTTTCAACATCGAGTTCAGGGTTGACGATGAACATGCTGCAGAGCTTGCGCGGGGTGGACTGGATGTCGGCGGCCGAGGGGATGCGGTCGTTGGGGTTGTTTGAGTCGGAATTTTCTGACGAGGGTGTCGGATCGGTATCCGGCGGATTTGGTGTCACCTTGAACATGTTTGCAAACTCCCTGGATGGAGCCGCAACCACCTTGCTACTAAACGAAGGGTGGCGGCTGTACGCAGGTTAGTAGACCGGGGGAGTTAGCATTAACCGGCGCGCCGAAGCGCCCTGCGCACAGCCACCATCAAGTTCAGGCATATGAATACCTGACTGAAGGGAGCGCTATGCACCTAACTAACAACCCTCGGGCTACTAAACCCGATCACTGACAATCAGTGACCCGATCCAAGTTACCGAGCGACCCCAAGGCGCACAAGCCGGCGGATTCTGGAGTAACTGTAGGCAACGACGCAAGGTGCTGTGGCTTTCATGAAGTAACTGGGTGGGGCTATTAAAAAGACTTGAACCCATCCACGGGAGAGCTGTGAAAAGAGATCAATCCGCGCTCGATCTGCCCCGTCCAAAGTCGCTGTTCCCCTCCCCTTCGAAAAGACCGTAAAAAATCCTACATCAAAAGCGCTACGACACAGAGACCAATCCTACACGCGCCGTAGATGTTTCCTATATCCCCGCCTGTTTACTTTTTGAGAGGTTTTCAAGTCTTAACAGCGGGTGAAAAGGGCACCGCCCTGAACGCTCATCCAAGCCAGGGAAGTCTGAACATGAACAATCCAACTCCGGTCTTTCCACCAAAATCGCCAAAATCTTGGGTTTCTGATTTCAAGCAAAGGAGTTGCTAGTAATGCAAACAATGAAAAGGAAAGAAAGGGGACTATGGTTGCTGGGCGGGGCGACATTTATGCTGCTTGGGTGCACCCCTGCGGATAACAAGATGGCAGGCGGCAATATAGAGGCCGTCAATCATACAGTCCATGCTATCAACTGGTTATCGGTGAACGGCTATCGTGCTCATGGCGGAGGGGGAAGTTCGTGCTGCATTATTATGCCGACCAAGTGGCGTCCTGGCTTGAAGGCGCATATTGAATGGGAAGTTGACCCTGAACCTTTTGCAAAATTAAAACGAAGACAAACAGGGTATGGCTTCGATGAAGAATCATGGGCTCAGCACGAAGCTAATTTTCAACACCACAGTGCCAGCGTAGATATTCCAGAGTGGCCAGGCACAGAATCGTGCGACCTTAAAGTGCATTTTTTAACGTGCAATCGTGTCAAGGTCACTACCGCTTGCGCGGTGTATAGCCAACCTAACTATCCAATCAATGAACCTATGCAGATGAAGGAGCCAGCTGTATGTCCGAAATAAAAAACAACTCAAAGTCTAAAGCCTGGGCACCACCGGTATTCCCTTTAGAGGGGCGTCTTCCGGCGGATGTTCGGATCGTCACAAAAAATTATCAAAAACACACTTATGAGGAGGATCGCTTCCAGCGGACACCTGATGCTCAAGGGCGGCGCTCACAACTTTTCTGTTGTTGCCACAGTCTGCACATCAGCCTGTTTTTCGATGGCACAAATAACAATGACAACAACGACACCAAGAATAATCACCCGAGCAACATCGCCAAGCTGTTCCATGCCTCGCTTCAAGGCACTGAGGCCAAAAAGAATGGTTACTTTTCCTACTATATGCCCGGTGTGGGCACGCCCTTCCCTGAAGTTGGCGAATTGGACTACAGCGAAGACGGGCTGAAATATGCCACCGGCGGTGAAGACCGCATCAACTGGGCTCTGGTTTCCGTCTTTGACGCTTTGCATACGGCGCTTAATGGAACTCCACTTTCTCAGGATCGACGGGCGAAAGCCGTCGCCTCTATGAGCACGTGGAAAGCTCCACTGATGTTTGGCGCCGGCCCCAGCAAGCGCAGGCGGGTGATGAAAGAAGTGCTCGGTACCTTGCTAGACCGCGTGGAGCGGGCCACACCCAAAGTATTGGGCGTCAAGCTGTACATATACGGGTTCTCCCGCGGCGCAGCAGAAGCCCGGACCTTCGTCACCTGGCTCAGCCAGTTGTTCGAAACCCCGGAGGGGGCGGAACTACCGTCACAGAGCCTGATCGGCCTGCCGGTGAGCGTCGAATTCCTTGGCATACTGGACACCGTGGCCTCAGTGGGCATCGCTAACGTGGCACCATTTTTTGCCGGGCACATGGACTGGGCCGATGACAGCCAGTTGTTGCCGGAGGCAAAAACCTTTCCGGAGCTCGTCAAATGCTGCCGACATTTCGTTGCGTCTTTCGAACAGCGTGCGTGTTTTCCGCTCGATTCGATCCGCAACGAGGATGGCCAATACCCGGCCAATACCTATGAAGTGGTGTACCCCGGTGTGCACTCCGATGTCGGGGGTGGCTACCCGAAAAATGATCAGGGCAAGGCCCGTGGTGGCACCAGTGAGCTAGTGTCGCAGATCGTCCTGCATGACCTGTATGCCGAAGCTTTTGCGGCTGGCGCGCCGCTGCAGGTGCCGGAAACAGTGCTGTCGGAAAGGCTGAAACTAGAGAAAGTGTGGCGCGCCCTGAGTCCTGCAACTGACAGGGAATTCGGACTTAGCGAAGCACTAGTCGAACGCTTCAACGCTTGGCGCCAAACCCTACCGGGCATAGCGACTAATGAAACCTCCAATACTTCACCCTCGAAATACGTGCCACAACAGCTGAGCACCACCGTGGAAGAAACCCTGGTCGATCAACTGGGATGGATCACCGGCTGGCGCATTGGCCGTTATGCCAACGACTCACTGCAAAACAACGACAGCTACAAACTCCAGCCTTTCTTCACTCAGGCAACAGAGGCAACGGCCGAGGAAGCCGAGAAAGGGCGTGAGAACTATAAGAAACAGCAAGATATCGCCCTGGGAAATCGCCTGAAATCACCACAAGCGGCAACGAATCATCCCGGCCCGCCGATCTATGAGCCACAGATCGACAAGACCCAGCTCAGCCAGGCCGCCGCCGAATTCAAGCGCGACTACCAAGGCCTCAAACGCGAGCAGACCCACTGGAGCGCCGAGATCACCGATGTGCTGTTGCGCGACACGATCTACCTGCTCAATGAGAACGACGAGGCACGGGATCACGCGGCTATTCACGAAGCGGGCGAGCGACGTGCCAAGCAACTGTTTAGTGACGACTGGGGTACGCCGAGCAAGGATCCAGTCATGGCCCTGTTGGTGGCGCTGTTCGATGACCAGGTGCACGACTCACGCGCATGGTTCATGCATGACAAGCTGAAATCCCGGGAGCTGTGGGCCGGTTACTTCTTCTACCGCATGACCTACTTCGGCAATGACAATAGCCGCGAGCTGTCGCCGGTGGTGGTGGCTGGGCGGGTATTGGGCGTGGCGATGCTGGCCGGGGCCACGGTGTATGGCATCAAGCGCGGCGGTGCACTGGGTGGGGTTGGCGGGTTGGCGGCGGGTATTGGCGGGGCAACCATCGGCTACCAGGTCATCGACAAGGCCAGCGGCCTGGCCCTGCCGTTCCTGCCCGGTGCCGAGCAACTTTTGCAACCTACCGCCCACATTGGCGAGTTGGTGACCGGCCTGAAATGGCAGATTGCTTCAGAAGACTACGCGCAGCGCATTGATAGCGTCACCGCCATGTTGCGCGCATCGGGCAACTTGTTCGAGCTGACCTGAGGGGTTCTTACCAGAGGAGATGTTCGGCAAATCCAAAACCCAGGTTACAAACAGTTCATTTGTGGGAGCGAGCCTGCTCGCGAAGGCGATAGACGTCCCACCAAAAGTCCTTGCTCCGGACACAATAAGGCCGCCATCCCTTTTATGGAGATGGCGGCCTTTTTCATTTCAGATCACAACCACGATCGCACCCACCCCGCCACTTGCGCATGAATCCCTTCCACCTCCCCCAACAACCCCGCCATCCGCAAAAAGTCATGGGTCATGCCCGGTTGTTCCAGCAACGTCACCTCATTCCCCGCCGCCCGCAAACGTTCGGCATACGCCAACCCTTCATCATGCAACGGGTCATAACCGGCCAGGTACACCAGCGCCCGACAGGTCGTCAGCCAGCAACGGCGAGCAGCGCCAGTCGGCCAGGTCCGCAGGCGTGCGTGCGTAGTGGGCGTAGAACCAGTCCAGGGTCGGGGTTTCCAGGAGGTAACCTTCGGCAAAATCCCGGTGCGAGGCGCAGTGGGTGGTGGCATCTGTGACCGGGTACACCAGCAGCTGCGCCTTGGGTTTCAGCGCCAGTTCCGCAGGCTCGCGAACGGCGATGATCGACAACACCGTGGCCAGTGTCGCGCCGACGCTGTCACCGGCCAGTGCCACGCGGGTGGCGTCCAGGCCACGGGGGGCGCCTTCGCGTACCAGCCAGTTGCCGGCGTCGCAGGCGTCTTGTACCGGGGTTGGGAATTTCCATTCGGGGGCCAGGCGATAATCCACGGTCAACAGGGCAAAACCACCCTGGGCTGCGAGGCGACGACATAGGGCGTCGTGGGAATCGAGGCTGCCGACCACGTAGCCGCCGCCGTGGAAGTACAGCATCACCGGTTGCAGGCCGTCGAAGGGTTGGCCGTCGCGACCGCGAGGCTGTGGCCGTCGCGGGCGGGGATGGTGAAGTGGTCGCAGGCAATGTGGTCCAGTGGTACATCGAGGAAGCTGGAAGAGGCTTCGAAGTCGATCCGTGCCTGTTGCGGGGTTTGTTCGTGCATTGGGCGGCTTTTGCCGGTGAGGCGACCGAACATGGCGAGTTCGAGGAAAGCTTCAAGTTCTGGCAGTAGGGCCATGGGGGGAGTCCTTTTACACAAAGAGGTCAATAATCAATCTTGTAACGAGCGACGCTCCCCCAGAGGTGAGTGCGGTCATCTGTGGCGAGGGGATAAATCCCCTCGCCACAATTTTTGTCATGCAGTCGCTAAGCGATGCTCCAGCAAGTCGTCCAGTTCATTGAGCAATTGATCACCACGCAGCAACTCGTAGTGCCCGCCCGCCAACAGACGATCCACTCCGTGATGCCCCACCTGGGCCTCGAACACCCGGCGTTCGTCGTCGCGCCCGGCCACCCACCATCGATGGCTGCCAACCTGTACCTTCGGCAATTGCCTCTGGGCCAAGGCGAGTTGTTTGAGCGACGAGCCAGTGGCGAATATCTGCGTCAGTTCACTAGCGCCCAGCGCCGCGGCCGTGCATGGCCGCCTCGATCACCGCGGCGGCGCCTTCGCGCTCGTTGAGGCCTTGGGCTTTCAAGGCAATCAATGCCTGTGCTTGTTCAGACGGTTGACCGAGGACAAACTTCAGGAAGTCCGCCAAATCTTCGCGCCAGTCCCCCGCTTCGGCGGTACCCGCCACATAACTGTCGACCAGCCCGGCGAAGGCTACCGTCTGCCCCTGGCTCTCCAGTTCATGGGCGACCAATTGCGTCAACGCGCCCCCCAGCGACCAGCCGAGCAGGTAGTACGGGCCTTGCGGCTGTTGCGTGCGAATGCGCTGGGCATAGGCCTGGGCCATGGCCAGCAACGACACATCCTGCCATTGCGGGTCGAGCAGCATGCGGCATTGCAGGCCGTACACCGTACGCCGGCCTTCCAGGCGACGGGCCAGGGGCTCGTAGTCGAACACCGTGCCGAACCCGGCGTGCAGGCAGAACAGCGCCGGCACCTTCGCCACCCGGCCATTCAAGGCCAGCAACGGGTCCGGCGCACTCGAAGTCTCGGCAGCCTGGTAGCCACTGAGTTCAGCGATGCAGGGTTTCTGCATCAGGTCGCGCAGTTTCAATTCGAAGCCCAGTTGTGGCTGGCTACGCACCCGCGAGATGACTTTGAGCACCTGCAATGAGTCGCCGCCGAGTTCGAAGAAGTTGTCGTCGATGCCCACTTGCGGCACACCCAATACCTCTTGCCAGATCGTCGCCAGCGCGCATTCCAGCGCGTTACGCGGCGCGCGGTAACCGCCAAGCGTCCATTCCGGCACCGGCAGTGCGCGACGATCAAGCTTGCCGTTGGCCGACAGCGGGAAGCGCTGCAGCACCAGGATCCGCGCCGGCACCATGTAGTCCGGCATCTGCGTTTGCAGCTCGGCCTTCAAGCGCCGATCCAGCCCGGCAGCGGCAGCGGCCACTACATAACCGACCAACTGTTTGCCAGTGGGCGTGTCATGCACCACCACGGCGGCATCCTGCACCCCTGCGCAATCACGCAGACGGGCTTCGATCTCGCCCAGTTCGATACGGAAGCCGCGGATCTTCACTTGCTGGTCGAGCCGGCCGAGGTAGTCGATCAACCCACACTCGCGCTGGCGCACCAGGTCGCCGGTGCGGTACATGCGACCACCGGCCGCGAACGGATCGGCAATGAAACGCTCGGCGCTCATGCCCGGGCGCTGGTGATAACCCCGTGCCAGGCATTCGCCGCCCAGGTACAGTTCGCCGCTGACACCGACCGGCAACGGATTGAGGTCGGCGTCGAGGATGTACAGGCCACGGCCTGCCACACCACGGCCAATCGGCGCATAGGCCGCCTCGCAGGTTTCGCTGGCTTGCGCACGCCACAGCAGCGGCGTGACCACGGTTTCGGTCGGGCCGTAGCCGTTGACCAGACGCTGCGGACGCAGGGCGCGCTTGACCTGCTCGAAGCTGGCGTCCGGCACCGCATCACCGCCAAAGCAATACACCTCGACCGCCGGCGGATTGCCCAGGCGCTCGGCCACTTCGGCCATCTGTTGCAGGTACGCCGGCGGGAAGCAGGCGACGGTGACGTTGTGGCGATGCAGCACCTCCAGGGTCTGTTCCGGGGTCCACAGATTGTCTTCACGAATCACCAGGCTGCCACCGGCCAACAGCACGCTAAGCCAGCGTTCCTGGGCACCGTCGAAGGCGAACGACATGAAGTGCAGTTCGCGGCTGCGCGGCGCCAGTTCGTAGAGGTCGATGATGCCGCGACAATGCCGGGCAATCGGTCCACGTTCCACCGCCACGCCTTTGGGCTGGCCGGTGGAGCCGGAGGTGTAGATCAGGTACGCCAGGTGCCCCGGCAGTGGATGGGAAACCGGGCACTCGGTGTTGCCAACCAGGCTCGTCTGATCAAGCAACACGCGTGGCGGGCTGGCGGCCAGTACCAGGCGATCCCCCAGGTCGCTGTCGCACAGCAACAGGCTGGCGGCCGAATCTTCGAGCATGTAGGCCAGGCGCTCGGCCGGGTATGACAGGTCCAGCGGCAGATAGGCCGCACCGGCCTTGAGCACGGCAAGGAACGCGACGATGGTGCGCTCCGAACGGGGCAAGGCCACCGCCACCAGGCTTTCCGGGCCAATGCCTCGACTGATCAACAACTGCGCCAGCGCATTGGCCTGGTGTTCAAGATCGGCGTAGCTGACTTCGCGATCCTCACAGAACAAGGCGATTTTCTGCGGTTGGCTGCGCACATGCTGATTGAAGCTGTGCAGCAGATCAGGGTTGTCGCTAAAGGCTTGCGGCAGGCTCACGCGCGCTTCGGGCAGGCCGATGTTACCGAGCAGACAGTCCGCATCCTCCGGCAACGCACGGAGCAAACCTTCCAACTGTGCGCGAATGCGCTGCACTTCCTGTTCACTGAAGCGATCTCGCAGGTACAGGTACTCGACTTCCAGGCCCTGGTCGTTGGCGCTGACCATCAAGTCCATCGGGAAGTTGGTGACGCCGCCGCTGCCGACTTCGGCGAAGCGCAGCTCACCTTCCTCGCCCCCTTTCAAGGCACGGTCTACCGGATGGTTTTCAAACACGATGATGCTGTCGAACAGGCCCTGGCCACCCTGCCCGGCCCAGCGCTGCACGTCGGACAATGGCGTGTGTTCGAAGTCGCGCACGGCCAGGTTGTAGTCCTGCAAGTCACGCAGCCACTCGCCCAGCGGCTGGTGCGGGTCGAGGACCTGAATCACCGGCAAGGTGTTGATGAACAGGCCGAGCATGTCCTCGGCACCGGCCAGCCCCGTCGGCCGCCCCGCCACTGTCGCGCCGAACGCCACGCTACGCTGGCCGCTGTGACGTTGCAGCAGCAACAGCCAGGCGCCTTGCACCAGGGTGTTGAGGGTGACGCGCTGACGCTTGGCGAAACGGTGCAACTTGCGCGTCGCCTCGGCGTCGAGGTCACTGTACATCACGCCGTGACCGGAACCTGCGGCACCCGAGGCCGAGGCCAGGATGGTCGGTGCCTCGAGCGACGCCAGGCGCTCACGCCAGAAGCTTTCTGCCTGCGCCTGGTCCTGGCGTTGCAGCCAGGCGATGTAGTCGGCATAGCGCCCGGTCAGCGCCGGCAGGCTGTCGTGGTGGTACAGGCGCAGCATCTCGCCGAGCAGGCGCGAGGCACTCCAGCCATCGAGCAGCAGGTGATGGTAGATCCAGATCATCTGGTACCGTTCTTCACCCAGGCGCACCAGGACAAAGCGCATCAGCGGCGGGCAGCTCAGGTCGAAACCCTTGGCCTGTTCGGCGGCGGCCAGTTCGCCCAGCGCCTTTTCTGTGTCGCTGTGCTCACGCCAGTCGAGTTCCTCGATCGGCAACTCGACGCTGGCGAACACCGCTTGCAGCGGATCGGCCAGGCCATCGCGCCAACGGAACGCGGCGCGCAGGACTTCATGACGCTGGATCAAGGCTTGCCACGCCGCGCGGAATCGCGGCACCTGCAAGCCGTCCACTGCCACGCTCAACTGGTTGACGTAGGGGTTGAGCTGCGGCGATTCGAGGCAATGGAACAGCATGCCCTGCTGCATCGGCGACAGCGGATACAGGTCTTGCAAGCCTTCGCGGGCGGTGGAATCGATGTGCGGCACCAAGGAAAATTCCTCGACTGCAGGCACTTCGACCAACACGGCTTCACGACGGCTCGCCACCGCGGCCAGTGCACGAATGCTCTGCTGCTCGAACAACTGCTTGGGACTGAACACCAGCCCGCGCAGCCCGGCACGGCTCACCGCTTGCAGCGAGATGATCGAATCACCGCCCAGTTCGAAGAAGTTCTCGGTGACGCCCACCGAGTCCAGGCCGAGCAAGTCCTGCCAGATGTCCACCAACAGCGCTTCGGCAGGCGATGCGGCGGCCACTTGATCCTGAGTGTGTCGAGTCGCCTCAGGCGCTGGCAAACCCTGGCGATCGAGCTTGCCATTCGGCGTCAGCGGCAACGCGGCCAGGCATAGCAAATGCGCTGGCAGCATGTGCGCCGGCAAGCGACTGCGCAGGTGCGCGGTCAATGCATCCTGCAGTTCCTGTTCGTCAGCCAGCGGATCGCGCGGCACCACGTAGCCCACCAGTTGCCGGCCCACCGGACCGTCGCGATCAATCACAAAGGCTTCACGCACGCCTTCATGTTCGAGCAGGCAGGCTTCGATTTCGCCGAGTTCGATACGGAAGCCGCGAATCTTCACTTGCTGGTCGATACGGCCGAGGTATTCGACGACGCCATCGGCACGGAACCGCGCCAGGTCGCCACTGCGGTACAGACGCGCCCCCGGCACGAACGGATCGGGCACGAAGCGTTCGGCAGTCAGGTCAGGACGCTGGTGATACCCACGGGCAACGCCCTCGCCGCCCAGGTACAACTCACCCGCCACGCCAACCGGCAACGGCTGCAAACCGCTGTCGAGGATGTAGGCGCTGCGGTTGCCCACCGGCCGGCCAATCGGCATGAACGCCGAGTCGAATTCGGTCTCCGGATAGGCCAGCCAGATCAGCGGCGTGATCACCGTTTCGGTCGGGCCATAGCCGTTGATCAGGCGCTTGGGTTGCAGGACTTGCTGCACTTCGTCGAACGCATGCTTGGCCATCCCTTCACCGCATGGGGTGTAGGAGCGGATCGGCAGATCACGTCCCGCTTCGCCCATGAAATCGGCGATCTGCCCCAGGTAGCTGGGGGTGAAACAGGCGATGGTGATGCCGTGCTTTTCGATCTCGGCGCAGGTGCGCTCCACGCTCCACAACTCGTCGTCGCGCGGCATCACCGCCGAACCGAACACCAGGGGCGTCAGCCAGCGCTCGTGGGCGCCGTCGAAGCTGATCGAGGCAAATTGCAGCTCGCGATCGTCCGGGGTCATGCCGTACAACTCGCCGATCTTTACGCAGTGCATGGCCAGCGGGCCGTGGGCCACGCTGACGCCTTTGGGCCGCCCGGTGGAACCCGAGGTATAGATCAGGTAGGCGAGGTTTTCGCCACAGGTCAGGTTGACCGGGTTGCTGTCGGGCATCCCCTCAAGCGCTTCGCGGTCGATTTCCAGCACCGGCAAGCCTTCGGGCAGTGGCAGTTTTTCCCGCAGCCAGGATTGGCTGACCAGCAGGGAAATGCCGCTGTCTTGCATCAGGTAGCGCAGGCGCTCCGCCGGGTAGGCCGGGTCCAGCGGCACGTAGGCACCGCCGGCCTTGAGGATCGCCAACAGGCCGATGATCATCTCTGGCGAGCGCTGCATGGCCAGGCCGACCCGCTCTTCCGGGCCGATGCCCAAGGCGCGCAGGCGATGGGCCAACTGGTTGGCGCGGCGGTTGAGTTGGTCGAAGCTCAGTTCGAGGTCACTGAAGATCAGCGCCGTGGCGTCAGGTCGGATAAGGGCCTGGGCCTCGATCAGTTGATGCACGCACAGCGGATTTCTTTCTGCGGTGAACGGCGGGTTCCACTCCAGCAATTGCTGCGTGCGTTCCACCTCGGTCAGCAGGTCCAGCTCGCTCAAGGCCGCTTGTGGTGCAGCCACCATCGCCGTCAACAACGCGGCCAGGTGCTCGCTCATGCGCACGATCGCCTCGCGGCTGAAGTGGCTGCACTGGTAGCTCCAGTTGATGCTGCGCGGTGGCCGCCAGGGTCAGCGGGAAGTTGGTGCGCTCGTGGTTTTGTGGAATCGAGAAACTCAAGCCAGCCGGTGCGCCCTGCTGCAAGGCCTCGGCGACCGGGAAGTTTTCGAACACCAGCAAGCTGTCGAACAGTGGCTCGCCGGCCCGTCCGGCCCAACGCTGGATATCGCCCAGCGCGGTGAATTCGTGTTCGCGCAGTTCCAGGTTCTGCGCCTGCAAACGCGTCAGCCATTGCTCGACACTTTCGATGGCGTCCGGACTGCTGATCACCGGCAGGGTGTTGATAAACAGGCCGAGCTGGCTTTCGGCGCTCGGCAAGTCCACCGGGCGCCCCGCCACCGTGGCGCCGAACGCTACGCTGCGCTGGCCGCTGTAGCGTTGCAGCAACAGTGCCCACGCACCTTGCACCAAGGTGTTGAGTGTCACTTTCTGCTGCCGGGCAAAGTCGCTGAAGCGCTTGCTGGTGGCGACGTCGAAGGTCTGGCGGTGATCGGCAAATGCCGTGTTCGCCCGGTTGTTGAAGCCCATGGTCTCGGCCAGCAGCGTCGGGTTGTCTTGCTCGCGCCAGAACAGCTCGTCAGCTTCGTCATCCTGGCGTTGCAGCCAGCCGATGTAGTCGGCGAATCGCCCGGTGGGTGCGGGTACATCCTGCCCGGCATAACGCTGCAGCACTTCACTGAGCAGCAGCGAATTGCTCCAGCCGTCGAGCAACAGGTGATGGTGGGTGTAGACCAGTTGCTGGCGCTCGTCGTCCAGGCGCACCAGGGTCAGGCGCATCAGCGGAGCGCGGGTCGGATCGAGTTGCAGGCGTTCGCTGTCGATCAGTTGCGCCAGCGCATCGGCCTGATTCTCGCGGCCACGCCAGTCGAGGCAGGTCATCGGCAATGGCAGATGACGATGCACCAGTTGCACCGGTGCCTCGAAACCTTCGGGGAAGTGGAAACTGCTGCGCAGGATCGCGTGGCTGTCGAGCACGGCTTGCCAGGCGCGGCACAAACGATCGGCATCGAGGCCACGGGCTTCGACGCTGAGTTGGTTCACGTAGGCGCCGGATTCGGATTCGTACAGGCTGTGGAACAACAGGCCCGCCTGCATCGGCGACAGCGGATACACATCCTCGATCTGCGCCGGTGGCACTGGCAGCGCGTCGAGTTGTGCCTGGCTCAAGCGCGCCAGCGGGAAGTCCGCCGGGGTCACGCCACCTGCGCCGTCGCTCAGGCAATGGTCGATCAGCGCCAACAGTTCAGCGCGGAAATCGTTCGCCAGGGTTTCAATCTCGCGCAGCTCGAAGCACTCGCGGCTGAAGGTCCAGTCGAGTTTGAGTTCACCGCCATAGACCTGGCCGTCCACCGACAGCCAGTTCGGCAACGGTGCATCCGCCGATTGCGCGGCGCCGCTGGATTCGCGTGCAGGCGTGAACAGCGCGTCCTCGGCGAAGCTCTGGTCGAACTGGCCGAGGTAGTTGAAGGTCACCCGCGCTTGCGGCAACGTGGCCAGCGTCGCTTGCGCCGCTGCATCGCCCAGGTAGCGCAACAGGCAGTAGCCCAGGCCTTTGCCGGGGATGTCCCGCAGTTGCTGCTTGATCGCCTTGATCGAGCCGCCGAGGTCGGCCGTCGGCGTCAGGCGCACCGGGAACAGGCTGGAGAACCAGCCGACGGTGCGGGTCAGGTCGATGTCGTCGAACAGTTCTTCGCGGCCGTGGCCTTCGAGCTGGATCAGCGCCGATTCGCTGTCGGTCCATCGGCTGAGGGTACGAGCCAGTGCGGTCAGCAGCAGGTCGTTGACCTGGGTGCGATAGATCGCCGGGGCTTGTTGCAGCAGCTGGCGGGTCTGCTCGCGGTCCAGACCGATGCTGACGCCTTGGCGCAGATGCCCGGCCTGATTGGCTTGTGCATTGGCCGCCGGCAACGAATCGCTGGCACCGTGCAGGTGACTCTGCCACCAGCTCAATTCATTCATGGCCGTTTCGGACTTCGCATAAGCATTGAGCTTGTCCGCCCAGGCCTGGAAGGCACTGGTCTTGGGCGGCAGGTCCTGGCCTTGATACGCGGCCTGCAAATCTTCCAGCAGCACGCGCCAGGACACCCCGTCCACCGCCAGGTGGTGGATGACCAACAGCAAACGTTGCGAACCATCGGCCTGGGCGATCAGCGCCACGCGCAGCAGCGGCCCGTCTTGCAGGCTGAGGCTGCGCTGGGCTTCATCGCACACCGATTCCAGCGACGCATCACTGGCGACGCGGGCAGTCCAGAGCATGTCGATGACATCGGCGCTGTCGGCGCCGACATAACGCGCCGACCATTGGCTGTCGACCTGGCTGAAACGCAAGCGCAGGGCATCGTGCTGCTTGAGCACACGTTGCAGGGCGCCTTGCAGGCGGGTTTCGCGCGGCGTCAGCAACACCGCCTGGTTCCAGTGGGCCCGCTGCGGGATCGGTTCTTCGAAGAACCAGCGCTGGATCGGCGTGAGTGTTTGCACACCATCCACCGACCCTTGCTGCGCCAGCGGTGCGGCTTGTTCTTTCACCACCGCGGCCAGGGCTTGCAGGGTCTGTTGCTGGAACAGGTCGCGCGTTTGCAGGCCGAGACCGGCACGCCGTGCGCGGCTGACCACCTGGATCGAAATGATCGAGTCACCGCCCAGTTCGAAGAAGTTGTCCTGACGGCCGACCTGCTCCAGGCCCAGCACGTCCTGCCAGATCTGCGCCAGCACGCGCTCGTGTTCGCTGCGCGGGGCTTCGAACGCGCGCTGGCTGACCTGCGCGGTGGGGGCCGGCAGGCGCTTGCGCTCGAGTTTGCCGTTGGGGCTCAGGGGCATCTGTTCGATCAGCACGGTCTGCGCCGGCACCATGTAGTCCGGCAGGCTGCCGAGCAGGTGGCTTTTCAGGGTTTCGCGCCAGGCGCCTTGCTGCTGCGCATCGGCGCTGACCAAGCCGCGATCCTGCGGCACGATGTAGGCCACCAGTTGCTTGCCGCTCGGGCCGTCGAGGGCCAGCACCACGGCTTCCTGCACGCCGGCATGTTCTTGCAGGCGCGCTTCGATTTCCCCCAGCTCGATACGCAAGCCGCGAATCTTCACCTGGTGATCGATCCGTCCGCAGTAGTCGATGGCACCGTCGGCGCGGTAGCGCGCCAGGTCGCCGGTGCGGTACAGACGCTCGCCGCTGCCAAACGGGTCGGCCACGAAACGCTCGGCGGTCAACGCGCCACGGCGATGATAACCCCGGGCCAGGCCGATACCGCCCAGGTACAGTTCGCCCAGCGCGCCCAGCGGCAAAGGTTGCAGTTCGCTGTCGAGGATCAAGGTGCGCAGGTTGGCGATCGGCCGGCCGATCGGCACGCTGTCGCGCCCCTCTTCCACGCACGTCCAGTGGGTCACGTCGATGGCCGCTTCGGTCGGGCCATACAGGTTGTACA
>LNAP01003075.1_pt1 | contig 16135 bp, 18 predicted proteins | sample 602601 | NCBI WGS metagenome assembly LNAP01 (sample SAMN02440304, study PRJNA202911) | soil metagenome | biome: Subtropical and temperate rainforests or woodlands; isolation source: soil samples (1 kg each in a 20% v/v slurry with milli Q water) were... ... | reverse complement strand
GATGCTCTCCGAAGGTACGGGCGGTGCGAAGGACGACGTCGCGGCGCGTGCGCTGTTCGAGAAGGAGGCGGCGCAAAACCATCCCGGCGCGCTGGAGCGGATGGGGGCCTTCGCGCAGGAAGGCCGCGGCGGGCCGAAGGACAAGGACGCCGCGAAGGCCTATTACGAGCGCGCCGCCGCGCTCGGCGACGCAGACGCCAAGGCCGCGCTGGAGCGGCTGCGCTGCCCCTACGCGATCAAGGACAAGCAGGGCAAGCTCGTCACCACGCTGTGCTTCTGAGCAGAGACGCATGCGGCGGAACCTCAATCGCGCGCACCCGTTGACTTCGAGACGAAACGGAGCGCGATCATGATCCGCAAACTGGCGTCGGGCGAATACCGCCTCTATTCACGCAAGGTGAATCCGAAGACCGGCAAGCGTCGTAACCTCGGGACCTTCAGGAGCCGTGCGGCTGCCGAGAAGCACGAGCGCGAGGTGCAGTATTTCAAGCGGCACTGAGCGCGATGAAGGCCCGCCAAAGCAAAAATCTCGAAAACAACCCCATGCACAGTAGAAGGTCCTTGAAATCGCAGCGGAATTACGAGCCACGGATTTTGCGAAGTCCACTTTGACCCATCGGGCAAAGAATTCCGCTTTGGCCTGTCGGGCAAAACAGGAAGATGATGGCATCGGGCCGCCGCGGTTCCGCAAGGCCCTGCGCGGAAAAGCCGGGTGGCCGAGATGCGGCGGCAATGCTAGGTAGCCTGCATTCTTTTCCGATGTTGTGGGCTGGTTACGTTGCTGGACGGACTCTACAAGGTTGAATACGGCGTCAACGATGCGCTCGGCCGCAGCATCATGTGCCTGCATGACGGCAAGATGCTGGGCGGCAATTCGGGCTTTGCGCATCTCGGCACCTACTATGTCGAGCGCGACGGCGAGATCATCGCCGAAGTCATCACCGAGCGGCATAACCACGATCCCAACTACAAGCCGCTGATGGGGGCGGACGTCGCCTCGATCGAGGCGCGCGGCCGGCTGGTTGGCAACGAGATCCGTCTGCAGGGCGGTGCGAATACCATGCCGGGCGCCCACTTCTGGGCCAATCTCACGCGGCTCGATGACGGGGCGTTGCCGCCCCGCGGCACGATCGGGCAGGGCGGCATCGCCAACGGGTTCTACGGAATGAGCCTGCGCGCGCTCGACGGCGTCGATGCCGGACTCTCCGGCGTGATGCTGCTGATCGACGGCCGCATCCTCGGAGGCGATGCGTTCTTCTACTATCTCGGCTCCTATTCCTCGGCGGACGGCCGCTGGAAGGGCGAGATGCTCAACCAGGAACACACGCCTGCGAAGGGCGAGAATCCCGTGTTCGGCGGCTATGAGGTCGGGATCGGCTTCTCCGGAACCTGCAACGAAGATAGCGGCGAGCTCGAAGGCATCGCGCTCGCCGGCAAGCGTAGCCTGCGGCTGGCGGCTTCGCTCAGGTTGATGAGAAGGGCTTAGAGCCCGTGCTTGTTCATCCGGCAATCTTGTAATTTTCAACCAGAACGAGTGCCCTCGCGTTCTGGGTGTAGGCTCGTCGCGCGCATCTGCTGCCGGTCTCGGCCGGTCGATCATTGAAAATATGAAAGCTGATCTTCCGTAACGACTCGCTCGATCTTCTCGGACTTGGCCCTGATGCGGTATCTCACGCGTCCATCGGACTCGATGGGCATGTGTTGAATGATGGTATAAATCATTGGCGGTTCGGTGGTGGCGCGTCCTTGCGGCCCCTGGGGTTGATGGCGAACGTCTTCATTCAGCTTATAGGCATACGACATGTGTTACCTCGATGTTTGCGGCGGCTCTCGCGTGAAGCGTGGAGTGACGTAACGCATGCTGTCGGCTCCCGATCTGGCTCGTAAGCGCTGTTCCACGATTCCAGGGTCGCGCCGCAAACCGAGCATTCGCAGCTGGCGATCTGCCGACCGGGGCTATTGCCTCGCTTCGGCCATAGACGGCGCCGCACCGACAGGATCGGTGATGAGATTCGAGCATCCCCGTCTATGCGCCCGAAACACAAAACAAGCCACTTCGAAATTCGATGGCCGTGAGGTCAGAGACCGAGAAGCCTCGCTCGTTTCACCGGTTCAATCTGTTGGCTTACCAGCAGGGCGACCACAGGGCCGACAGTGACGAGAAGCCACGAGAAGCGTACTTTACAGTCGCTTGCAGGGTTAACGCAAAAACCCCGCCCTGAAGACTCAGGAGCGGGGCGGGACCACAAGCTCTGCCAGTACATCCGTGGCGAGAGCGACAGGTCTGTCGTGCTCTTAATTAAGCAGCACGAAGATTATCGGCAGCGGACTTGCCCGTACGACGGTCTGCGACGACGTCATAAGACACCGTCTGTCCCTCGTTCAGGGTGCCCATGCCAGCGCGTTCGACCGCACTGATATGAACAAAAACGTCGGTGCTGCCGTTTGCCGGCTGGATAAAGCCGAAGCCCTTTTGGCTGTTAAACCACTTCACTGTTCCCGTATTCATCGGGTCTTCCTTTCGTATGCGCGCAGGACAGCTGGCGCGCGGACTTGCGGCCAGCGTTCCGGTTAGTCGATTTTGGAGAATGTCTGAAACGTGCGCGCCGTCAGGATCTGAGGCGAAAGCGGAACAGTTGTTCGGCCAGTATCGATGCTTGACACCCTACATCAGCCGCCGCGAGACTTCAAGAAGAAGCCGCCGGCTCTTCTTTTCATGGTCGGTGTACTTGTTCCGCAGTTAAGAGGAACCGGTGAGTGATTGCGGGAGCGACCTTGAGTGCTTGGAGTGGTTCCCTTTTCGCGCACTTTCCTGCATAGTTGGGCATGGCAAAAGTAAAAGTGAGCTTCAAACCAATCCGTAAGGCCGAGGGCGACTGGGCGATTATCGCCGAGTACCCGGGCGCAGAACCCCGAGAAATCACGGGCTTCACGAGCAAGGCCGAAATTGACGATTGGATGAATGGTGAGCGTCGGATCGCGTGGCTCCGATCACAGGGTTACGCGAAGTGACATGATGATTCCTTCTCCGACTGTTCGAGGCTCTCATCGCGGCAAGTAGGCGCATGACCGATGGTAGCCAATCGCTGACCCCGACTGAGACATCGGCGGTCCACTGTGAAGCCGGGGCGGCACCCTCAACGTTTCGGGGTGCGCCCGCGGATGTGATCAAAGCCTTGCTTGATTGCGGCGAAGCGCGCTTCGACCATCGGCTCGAATTCCAGGTCGGTGAAGATATAGGGCAAGTCCTTTTCAACGCCCTCGCGGACGAGTTCGCCGACATAGTTGGGTTCGATGCCCTGGGAGATGCGTTCCCGGAGCATGTTGATCCACTCGGCACGTGGGCCCGAAGTCGGCAAGGCAGGGAGCCCCGCTTCGAAGCGCTTTGGGACATTGCGTCTTGAGTTCATGATCTGGGTGCGGATGATCCCTGGACACAGCACCGAGACTCCAATCCCTCGGGGCGCGAGTTCACGCCGCAGTCCCTCGGACAGCGCGACAACGCCATACTTGGAGACGTTGTAAGCATTGCTCTCCCCTGAGATAAGGCCAGCGATCGAGGCTGTAGAGACGATGTGTCCACCCTCGCCATGCTGCTCGATCAACGGCCCGAAAATCTCGATGCCCCAAATGGTCGCCATCAGGTTGACGCCCAGGGTCCAGTTCCACGAGGCCTCGGTCCAGGAGCCATAAGGCCCACCGCCGCCGACGCCCGCGTTGTTGACGAGGATATGCACCTTGCCATACCGGGCAGTGGTGGCTTCGGCGGCCGCCACGAGTTCGGCTTTGAGCGAAACGTCCGCTTTCACGCCGTCGACATCGACGTTGGTACGCCTCAATTGCTCGAGTGCTGCGGACAGAGCCTGTTCTTCAATGTCGCAAAGCATGACTTTCGCCCCCGCTTGGGCGAAGGCGGTCGCGATCCCCAGTCCAATGCCTGACGCCGCACCGGTCACGAACACAGTCTTTCCAGCGAGTTCCTTCACGTGGAGCCTCCCGTGGAAGCGGACACCCTCGCGCCAAACCGCCAGGTCCAGGTGTCCCGGACGCCATATGATCGCGTTTTCAAGCGATTGGGAAGCGTGCCGAATGTCCGCTTGTGGGGCCCGTGTGGGGCCTATGGCTCACCTCGGTCGCCGCCTGTCGGATGTCTGCAAGCGGCCTCAAGGGGGCTATTCCGTTTCCGTCAGGTTCTCCGCGGAAATCCAACCACCTCCGTCAGGACCGCCATCTCCTGCCCACACGACGTCACGGCTTGTTCTGTTTTGCCTCCACATATCGCGCGAAGCTGTCGAGGATCGCCTGCCAACCGCCTTGCTGCTGCTCGACCGAGTGCGTCGGTTCGCTGTCGAAGACGACGCGGACGACAACGCCCTTTGGGCCGGGCACGAACTCGACTTCGGCCTTTCGATCGCCGAACGCGTATTCGATCCGCTTGTGTTCAACGATCTTCGTGTAGGTGCCGGCGAAGTCGAAACCCATGCTGCCGTCCTTGGCTTCCATGCGCGAGGAGAACGCACCGCCGTCACGCAGGTCGACCGTAGCCCTCGTCGTATGCCAGTCGTCGGACGCGGCGTTCCACTTCACGATGTCGGCAGGCGTCGTATAGGCACGCCAGACCTGATCGACGGGGGCTGCTACGTTGGTTTCGACGGCGATCCTCATGGGCGTTGCTCCAGGTTCATTTTGACGGCTCGAGGTGATGACATTGCTTCACGTGTACGGCACTTCCGAGACGTGTCCACCGGAGGACGATCGAGACCCGCGCATGCCGACATGGTCGCGCCGTGAATGCGTAAAGAAACGAAAGGTGTCACCAGAACGCCTGTCGGCCATCCGCCCCAAGCCGCCGGGTGACGCGACCGAATTGGCGCCCCACGCGGGGCGGAATCCGTACCCCGCCGGGCTTCCCCTCGCGGCCAGCATGGCCTATGACGCTGCAACGCAAAAATCCCCCAAAAGATACTCATGATCCGTCTCGACAACGTCAGCAAGCAAGCCGGCCACCAGATCCTGTTCATCGAAGCCTCCGCCGCCCTCAACAAGGGCGAGAAGATCGGCCTGGTCGGGCCGAACGGCGCCGGCAAGACCACGCTGTTCCGGATGATAGCCGGTGAGGAATTGCCCGACGAGGGGCAGGTTTCGACCGATCGCGGCATCACCATCGGCTATTTCAACCAGGACGTCGGCGAGATGTCTGGCCGCAGTGCCGTGGCCGAGGTGATGGACGGGGCCGGTCCGGTCAGCGAAGTCGCGGCCGAGCTGCGCGAGCTCGAGGCCGCCATGGCCGATCCCGACAAGGCCGACCAGATGGACGAGATCATCACCCGCTACGGCGAGGTTCAGCACCGGTTCGAGGAGCTCGACGGCTATGCGCTCGATGGCCGCGCGCGCGAGGCGCTGTCCGGCCTCGGCTTCAGCCAGGAGATGATGGAGGACGACGTCGGAAAACTCTCCGGCGGCTGGAAGATGCGCGTGGCGCTCGCCCGCATCCTCCTAATGCGTCCCGACGTCATGCTGCTCGACGAGCCGAGCAACCATCTCGATCTCGAAAGCCTGATCTGGCTGGAAAAATTCCTGCACGATTACGAAGGCACGCTGCTGATGACCTCGCACGACCGCGAGTTCATCAACCGCGTGATCTCCAAAGTGATCGAGATCGATAGCGGCTCGCTCACCACCTATACCGGCGATTACGAATTCTACGAGCAGCAGCGCGCGCAGAACGAGAAGCAGCAGCAGGCGCAGTTCGAGCGCCAGCAGGCCATGCTCGCCAAGGAGATCAAGTTTATCGAGCGCTTCAAGGCGCGCGCCTCGCATGCGGCCCAGGTGCAGAGCCGGGTGAAGAAGCTCGACAAGATCGAGCGGGTCGAGCCGCCGCGGCGGCGCCAGAGCGTGGCATTCGATTTTCCGCCGGCGCCGCGCTCGGGCGAGGATGTCGTGGCGCTCAAGAGCGTCCACAAGGGTTACGGCAGCAAGCGGATCTATGACGGCCTGGATTTCATGATCCGCCGCAGGGAGCGTTGGGCCGTGATGGGCGTCAACGGCGCCGGCAAGTCGACGCTGCTCAAGCTCGTTGCGGGAGCGAGCGAGCCGGACCAGGGCACGGTGGCGGTCGGCGGCAGCGTCCAGATGGGTTATTTCGCCCAGCACGCGATGGACCTGCTCGACGGCGAGCAGACGGTGTTTCAGTCGCTCGAATACGCGTTCCCGACCGCGGGGCAGGGATCCTTGCGCGCGCTTGCGGGCTGCTTCGGGTTCTCCGGCGACGACGTCGAGAAACGCTGCCGCGTGCTCTCGGGCGGGGAGAAGGCGCGCCTGGTGATGGCCAAGATGCTGTTCGACCCGCCCAATTTTTTGGTGCTGGACGAGCCGACCAACCATCTCGATCTCGCCACCAAGGAGATGCTGATCAATGCGCTGTCGGATTTCGAGGGCACCATGCTGTTCGTCTCGCATGACCGGCACTTCCTGGCGACGCTTTCGAACCGCGTGCTGGAGCTGACGCCGGAAGGCATCCACCAGTTCGGCGGCGGCTACACGGAATATGTCGCGCGCACCGGGCAGGAAGCGCCGGGGCTGCGAAGCTAGCATTCCGCGGCGTGGCTTGACGGGTTAGCGCCCTGCGCTACGCTCCCTGCAAAAAAGGGAGCGAACCATCATGAAGCAACTGCGGATCGGCGACATCACCATCGACGCCGTCATCGAGCGGGAGGGGCCGTGGCGGCGACCGCAGGATTTCTTCCCGGCCTATGACGAGAGCGTGTTCGCTCGTCATCTGCCGACGATGGAGCCGGAGGTGTTCGACGCCGCGCGCGGCATGATGGTGATCACCTATCAGACCTTCGTCGTGCGCACGCCGCGCTACACTATTCTGGTCGATACCTGCACTGGCGAGGACAAGGGCCATCCGCCGCCGTTCGATTTTCCCGGCAAGGAGCGCTGGCGCAACGAGCTGTTCGCGCTCGGCATCGGTTTTGAGCAGATCGACTACGTGTTCTGCACGCATCTGCATATCGACCACACCGGCTGGAACACGAGTTTGCGCGACGGGCGCTGGGTGCCGACGTTCCCGAATGCGAAATACGTCTTCCACAAAGGTGAGTATGCCGCCTGGGAGGCCGAGCACGCCAAGGGCAGCAATCCGCCCGGTACCGTGTTTCGCGACAATTGCCTGCCGATCGTCGAGGCCGGGCAGGCGCTCCTGGTCGACGACGATTACGCGCTCGACGATACCGTCACGCTGACGCTGACGCCGACGCCGGGGCATTCGCCCTGCCATTGCTGCGTGAACATCTTTTCGAAGGGGCAGCGCGCGGTGGTCGCGGGCGACCTCATGCATCACCAGATCCAGTGCCGCGAGCCGGACTGGTCGGCGAAGCCGGATTGGGACCCGAAGCAGTCGGCGGTGTCGCGGCGGAAGTTTTTCGCGTCGGTTGCGGACACCGACACGCTGATCTTGCCGGTTCATTTCCCGGCGCCGACGGTCGGACTGATCAAGCTGCTGGATGGGGCGTTCGACTACCGGTTCAAGCGGGCTTGAAGCGCTAGCGGAGCCGCTAGAGCGGTTACCGTTCCGATCGGATCGAAAACGGGGCTCAAGATTCGGAAAACGCCTTATTGCTTGCTGCGTTGCGCGAGCACCAAGGCGATGCCGCCAAGCATGGCGGGGGAGGCGAGCAGCAATCGGAGCGCGACCGACTCGGCCAGGAAGAGCGCGCCGCCGATCGCGGCGATGGCAGGGACGGAAAGCTGAACGGAGGCCGCGCGTGCTGCCGACAGATGGCGCAGCGTGACGTACCACATCACATAACCGAGCCCCGAGGCCACCGCGCCGGATACGATGGCATAGGCAAGCCCGGTCGACGTGACATGGACATCGGAGAGCTGCCAGAGGTTTACCGCGGCGGCAAGCGGCAGGCAGCAGAGGAAATTGATAGCGTTGGCCTCGATGGGATGATCGACGCCTCTTGCCGACAGCGAGAACACGCCCCAGGCGATTCCCGATACGGCGATCAGGATCGCGCCGAGGGGATCGGGCGCGCTGACGCCCGGCAGAACCAGGTAGATGAGGCCGAGGCTTGCGATTGAAAGCCCGATCCAGCCGGCTGCGGAGAAACGCTCTCCCTCCCGCAGCGCGACGCAGAACATCGTGAGCTGCACGGCGGTGAACAGGATCAGGGCGCCCGTGCCTGCCGTCAGCCGCACATAAGCGAACGAGAAGCAGATCAGATAGACGAACAGGGCGGCCACCGACCTGACCTTGGCGTAGGCAAATGACGGCAAATGCCCGTAGTGTTGCCAGACCACCAGCGCCAGAATGACGACCGCCGCCAGAACGCGCACGGTCGTGAAGCTTGCGGGATCGATCAGCCCCGACCCCAGCGCGAGCCGGCACAGCAGCGAGTTCGCCGCGAAGCAGATCATCGTTGCTGCCGTCAGCACGGCCGCTTTGGTCGGTTGCGAAGCTGTGGTGACCAAGATCAGGACACTCGCCGGTCGTGCCCCTGAGTCGGCGCAGGGAGTTGAAGCCGCAAACGCATCGAAGCGGCCAAATTGGAGATATTCGAATCAGCAAATCGAGCTCGATACGGTCTCAATCGAGCCCGATGACGTCTTGGGATGACTCTCGAGGATCTCTCGAGGCGCTTACGCGCCCATCTCGCACTTCTTCATGAAGCTGTTCTTGGCGGCGCCGGCGAGCGGCTTGCCGTCCGCGCTGACGGCCTTGGGCGTGCAGGCGTCCGCCTTGCACTTCTTCAGGAACGAGGCCTTGGCGGCGCCGGCCAGCGCCTTGCCGTCCTTGCCGACCGCCTTGCTCTCACAGGTGTCGTCCGCGAAGGCCGAGCCCGCTGCAAAGGTGGCAACGATCGCAGCCAGGAAAATCCGCTTCATCATGGGTATCTCCATAAACCAGAAATGGCGGAGAGATTGGAACCGGGAATCGTGGCGCAATCAAGCTGGATGAGGGCCCACTGTCCGGTCCGGCTGGCGAATTTTTCCGAGCGGGAGCTGGCCGGGCTCGCTTCCTGTTGCATTGCTCGCTGACCGCGGCGGGCAACCCTGCTAGGCTTGGCCAGCTTAGCCGGACGGAGCATCGTGATGGACGCCGTGATCCCGAAACACTCGGAAGCCGCCGATCAGCATTCGCATCTGGTTCGGCCTCAAGACATGGATTGGCAGACGACGCGCTTTCCAGGCTGCGAGGCCAAGACGCTGCTGTTCGATCGCCGCACCGGCCTGATGACCGCCTTGATGCGATTTGCGCCGGGATCGGTGCTGCCCGATCATGAGCATGTCGGCATCGAGCAGAGCTGGGTGATCGAAGGCGCGCTCGTCGACAAGGAGGGGCCGGCCGAGGGCATCGCCTGCAACGCCGGCGAATTCATCTGGCGTGAGGCGGGCAGCCGGCATGCCGCCTGGTGTCCGGAGGGCGCCTTGATCCTGGCGATCTTCCAGGTGCCGAACAAGTTCTTCGAATCCGGCGGCCGCGTCGTCGACGCCGCCGGTCAGGATTGGGACGAAACCTGGGGGCACACGGCGGCGCAGCCGGTGCCGCGCACCTAGCGCCTCCTCATGCGCCCCGCATGAGCAGGGCCTTGAAGTCGGCCCGTGCGCGCTGCGCTTCGGCGCGCGCGACCTCGGAGGCATCGCCGAGGCCAAAATAGCCGTGGATCAGGCCGGGGCCTTCATGGTGTTTCACGGGCACGCCGGCAGCCTCCAGCGCCCGCGCATAGGCCGCGCCCTCGTCGCGCAGGGGATCGAACCAGGCGGTGGTCACGATCGCGGGCGCGAGGCCCTCGAGCGACGGTGCCCGCAGCGGCGAGACGCGCCAGTCAAGGGCGTGATTGGGGTCAGCGAGATAATGGCCGCAGAACCATTCCATGGTGGCGCGCGTCAGGAAGTAGCCGTCGGCATTCTCGGCGCGCGAGGGATAGCGTGCGTTCTCGCCTGCATCGGCGTAGGCGCCAAGGACGTCGGTCACGGGATAGACCAGCAATTGCCCGGCAAGCCTGATGCCGGCATCGCGGCAGGCAATCGCGGTGGCGGCGGCGAGATTGCCGCCGGCGCTATCGCCGGCAACACCAAGGCGTTTTGCGTCGCCGCCAAATTCCGCGACGCGGTTGAAGATGTCGCTCACGGCCGCGAACGCATCCTCGAAGGCGCCGGGAAACCGCGTCTCGGGCGGGCGGCGATAATCGACCGAGATGACGACGGCGCCGGTCTCGATCGCGAGATTGCGCGCCTGCCGGTCGTGGGTCTCGATGTCGCCGGCGACCCAGCCGCCGCCGTGGAAGAACACCACGGTCGGCGCGGGCGTGGTGCCGATCCGGTAGAGGCGGGCAGGAAGCGGCCCGGCGCCGCCGCTCACCTCGATATCCTGCACGGTCTCGACCGGCGGCGGCGGAATGGCGGCGCGGGAGGCAGCCAGTGCACGCAAGGAATCGCGCGCGCTCTGTGGCGTCATCGCGGTGGGATCGCGCAGCGGCAGCAGCGGAATGATCTGGGCGATGACGGGATCGAGCGGTGCGGGCATTGTTCCTCACTGGATTCTTGGTCTTGCTTGCGGGGTAGCATAGGTTTTGCGTGCCGCATCGGCAACGGTGTTCAGGGCCGGATGAAGGGCAGGGAGGTTCACGAGGTGGAATTCGAAACGCTGGTCCAGTCGCGCCGCAGCGTGCGCGGCTTCCGGAACGAGCCGGTGCCGCGCGCGGTGATCGAGGCGATCATCGAGAGCGCCAAGCGCGCGCCGTCATCGATGAACACCCAGCCCTGGCACGTCCATGTGCTCACCGGTTCGCCGCTCGAGGAGGTTCGCCGCCGCAACATGGAAGAGATGATCGGCGGGGCCAAGGTCAAGCGCGACATCATCAGCCACGGTGAGTACCAGGGTGTGCATCGCACGCGGCAGGTCGACGTCGCCAAGAAGCTGTTCGGCGCGATGGGGATCGCGCGCGACGACAAGCCGATGCGGCAGGACTGGGTGCTGCGCGGCTTTCGCCAGTTCGACGCGCCGGTCTCGCTCGTCCTGACCTACGACCGCGTGCTCGACCCCGGCGCCGTCTGTCATTTCGATCTCGGCGCGCTCTGCTACGGCATCGTGCTCGCGGCATGGGATCGCGGTCTCGGTTCCGTCATCAACGGGCAGGGCATCATGCGCTCCGACATCGTGCGCGAGGTCGCGAAAATTCCGGAAGACGAGGTGATCATGACCTGCGTCGCGATGGGCTATCCCGACGACGACTTTGCCGCGAACGCGGTGCGCTCGGATCGCGAGCACAATCAGGAGTTTGTGCGTTACGTCGGTTTTGTCGATTAGGACGACGGAGAGGAGATTATTCTCTGGCAGAAATTTTTCGTGTGCGGCCTCTTGCAATCTCGAAGATGCGGGAGGAACAATATGCCTCCTGAGAGCTTTGTTGCTGGCGCGAGGGAATTGACATGCGGCGGCTGGCTAGCCTGGTTCGACGGTTCTTCGGCCCGCGGCTGCGGCGCCCGATCGATGCTGATCCAAGTCTGCCCTTCACCCCCGAAGAGTTCGGCCGGCTGATTCGCAGCGGCCGGCATGAGGACATGAAGCTGCTGGCCGAAGGGCTGGCCTGCCGGTCCATCCCGCGCCGCGCCAGCCATCGCGCCACCCACTAGAGGGTTTTCGGTTCTGATTGAATCGGAACCGAAGCTCTGGATTCTTGTTTTGACGCGTTTTCTTCACGCGAACCGGTGTCCACTTCGCTCGAAAACGCTCTAGCGGGTTCGTTGCGCCGGTCCCGTCATGATTGTCGCGCCGTTGCGCTCACCTCGTGAGCGCAACCTGCCTGAAGGAGGCTACAAGGGCCTTCTCCAGCTTGCCGTACATTCCGCACAGGATGTTATAAGCCTCCAGGCGCGGCATCGTCGGCTTGTAGCGGCGATGCTCGATCAATGCCGCGAAGATGTCCGAGATCGTGAGAATACGAACGAGGTCGCTGATGCTCTCGCCGCAGAGAGCATCCGGATACCCGCTGCCGTCGAGATATTCGTGATGATGACGCACGGCGTCGAGAATCTCGGGCGAGATCTTGTCGTGGCCCTTCAGGAAATCGTAGCCCGCCGCCGGGTGAGTCTCGATCATGGCACGTTCCTCGGGATCGAGGCGGCCGGGCTTGTCGAGGATCGCAAGCGGGATCCGGGCCTTGCCGATATCGTGGAACATGGCCGCCGTATACAGACGCTCCAGATCAGGCCTGCCGATGCCGAGGCTCAGGCCGAAGTCGATGGCGAGGCCGGTCACGAGCAGGCAATGCTGATAGGTCCCCTCGTGATGGCGCCGCACCGTCGTGAGCCATTCCGACAGGCCATGCTGGGTGATGCGATCGGCGATCTGGCGGCCGGCTTCCCTGGCGCCGTCAACATCGACCGGCTGGCTCAACGTCACCGAAGTGAACATCGATGCGATGGCGGTCGCCGCGGTCTCGACGGCGTTGCCGGATTTCGCGGTTTCGCCTGACGAGGCAGACGACGGCTCTGCCGGATCGGACAGCGCCGCCAGCAATTTGACCCGGTTGACCGGTCCGGGAAGGACGAGCGTCGCGCCGAGTGCGTAGGCCTGCGATACGACCGCGTGGGAGGTGTGATCGAGCAGAAAGATGCGTTTTTTCGCCTTCGCCAGCTTGCCGGCCCGCTTCTTGATGGCCGCGATGGTCCCGACGTCGCGCAGCTCCGCGCGGATGACGAAGGCGAACGGCTGCTGTGACAATTTGGAATCGGCGTCGAGCCGTTCGCCCGCAACGGTGAATTTGTCTTCGACGATCGAGCACACGCCTGACAGCTTATCGGACGTGTCGGCCAGCACATGAACGAATGGGCGGGCGACTTCCCGCTCTCGGATGCCGGTGTCACGCTTGACGGGGCTTGGTAAGGTTCGCGCGTTCTGCACGGTTCGACCTCGACGTTGCCATAGTTCAATCCGTGGGAGGGATTCCCCCGGCTTACTTGCTCTGAATCGAGTTCTGCGTTGCCGCGATCTGTCGGTCTGCCGGCTTCTTCTTGCTCTCTGCGGTGACGAAGCGCACGCCCGCCGTGGTGCCGTCGATCCAGACCAGCTCGCAGCGCCGGTAGGCGAGCCCAGTCGAAGACAGCAGCAGGAAGAATTCTTTGGCCTGGAGTACGTCGAGCGTGCCCTCGACCTCGATCTTGGCTCCGCTCTGTGAGATGTCGAGCAGAACGCAGCCGCGGCGCCACGTGCCGTCCGAGCCCATCAGATTGACCGGCTGCTTGTGATCCAACTTCACGCGCGCCGCCTTGCGGCCGTCGAACTTCATCGGCTAGCCCCCGCTTTTGCGCCGCGACTTCCCCGACGGCTCCCCTTGACGCTTGCGGCGATTTCCCCCCACCGCACCGTCCACTGGCTGGTCGACAGAAGCAGCGTCTCGAAAATGAGTTGTGCGCGTTCGCGCTCGGCAAAGGAAAGTCTGGTCCAGCTGCGGTTGCTCAGGATGGCGAGCGTGGTCTGCCAGTTCAGCCGCGAAGCCCGGCAGGCCATGACCAGTCCTTCGCAATCGTCGTCGGTCACGACGTGCTCGACGATCTCGACGGGAGTCCCCGAAAGCACCGACAAGGCCGTGAGCAAATTGGCGGTCTCGCCGCGGATCGCGAAGCGATTGACCGTGGAATCGTTGAGCTTGCCGATGCGGTTGAGCGCGACGATCTCCGGCCGAGCGCTCGCATAGGCGGCTGCACTGGGCAACCGGGGCACAATCGGCGCTGCCGCTTGTGGAGCCGAAACGGACGGAGCCTTTGTCTCCGCGCGAGCGTTGGGGGCCGGCGACGCCGACAGCAATTTCCTCAAGACCGGATCTGGCGTGCCTGGTCTCAGCGCCAGAGCCTTTGTGAGCTCGTCATCGCCTGCGCACGTCTCGACGAGTGCGACGTAGGCGGCATCGGAGAATTGTGCACCTGCGTTGCCGATCAGGGCAAGGTGGACGGCTCGGACGCCGCGCCTGATGAGCGTCTCGGTCAATCGCGGCTCGATGCGCGCGCGGGCAGCAATCGCGAGCTGCTGTGGTTCGCCGCTCGAGATCGCGATTGTTTCAAGATCGGACGCGGACAGCGCCAGCGATTTGAGCAGAACGCGGCAGGCGACGTCGGGATCATCGTGCGAGGCAAGGCGTCTCGATGTCTCCGGCGGAGCTGCTTTGAGTTCGGCGAGTGCATCGCCGAGTTGGATCAACGCGCTGGCGTCGAGCCGCTCCATCAACCGCAGCAGGACCCGGTCGACCACATTGGCAAGCAATTGCTGCGGCTGCTCACGGCTGCCGCTGAGCAGCTGCAAAATGCCTTCGAGGATGCGGGCGCAACGGTCCAACGGGCAGGCTGCGACCGCATCCTCCAGCTCGATCAATATATTAGCAGGCGCGTTTGCCATCATGGCAGGGGGCCCGGATGCAATGACTTTGACGATCTAACGCGTTTCATTTCGCCCGAAAGGCGTTAATTTGCTTTTTATGGATTGCGCAGCCGGGTACCGAATGACCGGAAAACGCTATCGAAATTTGGCGAGATCCCGCGTCCCTCCTTGTCCTCAGGACTGGACGCTCGTCTCCTGAGGGCACACGCTCAGATCGATTCCCTCGGTCTGACGTAAAACCGAAAGGGGGGAGCGAACGGCTCATTGCCGGGCGCGTGTCGTTGTGACGCTGCGCTTCTCGTCGCCATGAACAGCATTGATGATGTGCCCAGCTTGGCACCCAGAATATTTCGCTTTTCAGATGTCGATGAATTTCGAAATGCCATCCGAGGCCTGAACTTCGAGTTTACGCCTTTTGTTCGGAGGATTTCGGCCGAGCAGATCATTCTGTCGATGCCTGGATGCGACGTGAATCTGACGACCGCATTTCCGCGCGTGGTCGACGCCCAGCTTGTCGAGAATTGCACGGCGATTGGTTTCACGATGGACGACCTCGACGTGCCGATACGCTTCAACGGCTCGCAGCGTATGCGTCCGGCCGTCGTCATCGGCAGCGGCGGCGCGGCTTATACCATCATCGAGGAAGTGCAGCGGCAGATCGCCTCTGTGGTTTTCAGGCCGGAGGTGACTGAGCGCGGCTGGCCGAGACCAACCCAGAGCTTCAAGATTTTCGAAACGAGCGCCGTTGGCATTCATCGGTTGCGCAGTGTGGTTCGCGAGATCCTCGCCGCGGCCTCAGCGCCGGTCGAGGCGTCAGATATTCCGCTCAAGGCGAGAGCAATGAGGGAGTCTCTTCTCGCGGCCGTCGACCACGCGCTGGAAAACGTCGTTTCGGCCCGCTGGACCCTGCGTCCTAACGACGAGCGGAACTTCAGGATATTCAGGGATATCAGCGCTCTCCTGTCCGACGATCTCTCGCAGCCGATCTACAGCGAGGAGATTGCCCGCAAGCTCGGATTGTCCGTCCGCACGATGCACGACGTCGTCCGCCGCTATCGCGGCATGAGCCTGCACCGTTACCTGCGTCTGCGCCGGCTGTGGCTGGTGCGCCAGCGCCTGCTCGCGGGCGCCGGCAGTGTCAAGGCCGTGGCGCTCGCGTTCGGCTTCTGGCATCTCAGCGACTTCTCCCGAAGTTACCGCGACCAGTTTGGCGAGACGCCTTCGCAAACGCTGGAGTGCGGACGCGGGCGATAGTTGGCAAATCGAGTAGGGCGGCCGCCGGTTTCGTGCTACCGTCAGGGGATGAGCAATCGCATCCTCGTTCTCTACGGTTCCTACCGTTCCGACCGCATGGGCATCCGCCTTGCAAATTTCGTCATCAATCGGCTGCGCGAGCGCGGCGACGAGGTGACCTTCATCGACGCCAAGGCGATCGGGCTGCCAATGCTCGACCGCATGTACAAGGAGTATCCGAAGGGCTCGGCGCCCGAGGCGCTGGAAAATCTGGCCGGGCAGATCCGCAGCGCTGACGGCTTCGTCTTCGTCACCGGCGAGTACAATTGGGGCATCCAGCCCGGCCTGAAGAATCTCACCGACCATTTCCTCGAAGAGTGGTTTTGGCGTCCGGCCGCGATCGTCAGCTACTCCGCCGGCCGCCTGTCCGGCGCGCGCGCCTCGACCGCCTGGCACGGCACGTTGTCGGAGATGGGCATGGTGGTGGTGTCGAGCACCATCGGCGTCGGCCCGATC
>LNAP01003074.1_pt1 | contig 16135 bp, 17 predicted proteins | sample 602601 | NCBI WGS metagenome assembly LNAP01 (sample SAMN02440304, study PRJNA202911) | soil metagenome | biome: Subtropical and temperate rainforests or woodlands; isolation source: soil samples (1 kg each in a 20% v/v slurry with milli Q water) were... ... | reverse complement strand
CGCGGACGAGTTGGTACCAAGGGCGGGCGAGGCGCAGGTGGGGGAAGATGGGAATGTCTCCGCGTGCGAAGAGGACAAGGATACCCAACTAACCAGTGATGATGTAGGCAGCGCAGCACCAGGCCAGGCTGAGGAGTGTGATGTGGCCAGCACCATCGCGCAGTGCGTGGCGGCCTTTTCCGACTATCGCTGGGGCGGGCCGTTCGCCAGCACCACTGAGGCGAGAGCTGCCGTGGAGGCGTCGTATTATCTCAAAGGCTAAAGGGTAAAGGCACAGAGGGTAATTTGTGTCTACCATTTCGTATTTCTTGCTATATTACAACTTCATTTGTGCCAACTTTCCTGGTGAAAATACAAAACTTTCTTGTCGATCATGGACAACTGTGTTTACTATATTGTGCCACCTGTTTTCCCCGTTTGTGTGTTAAAATGAGGTTTTGGTGTAATCGAAAGGAGAACGAAAATGCAGATTTTAGGCACACATTGACACTCCCTTCAAACCAGTCAGGAAGATGCGCACATCAAATCCGTGCTTCCTGCTTCTATCCTTTGTGTCCGAAGAGGATATATAGTTTAGATCGACTGGTTGATAACGTGTGTACTCATATTGTAGACTTTGCTGTTGAAAATATTTTTTAATCATGGTACTGACCGGTGTTGGATTGGGATTTTTCGTTGGGGCATTTCCCACCCTAGGTAAGTCGATACAGCACTCGCTGCGCAAAGAAAAATGAATTATAACACTAAAGTGCAACTACATTGTTTATTTTTGCAGCGATGATGGTTGCGTCTTGTTTGCTAACTACCTACGAGGTCGGAGCTAAGATTGAAGCTTGTTTCCAAAATTTTGCCGCGGGATTAATCATTGCCGCAGGTAATGCGAGAATTGTACTAAAGGCTCAGCCGTTGTTAATTGATATACTTTTTGATTTCTACTCGTTTTTCTGTTCAAGTTGCGGGGGAGCTGTTTCCAATCATGGCAAGCAGTTCCGAACAAAATTCTGTGTTGGGGATTACGATCGGGTTTGTGGGTGGATTGCTGGTGGTCTTTGGGTTGGAAAAAGTCGTCGATTACCTGGAAAATCTTCCACCTTCCATGTTCCAGCGGCTTAGTACGGAAGAGAGTGTCCATGGCATAGCTTTGTCAGGTTTCGTCGACCGAGTCGGCAGTGATGATAGCAGCCCTCGCAAGCGCACTTTCACGTATCCGGAAGGTGCCGGACCGGCTGACTTTCTCGAAGAAGGCGAGGGAGACTTGGCACACAACGAAGATGGGGACGAGTGGGAAGACGAGCCAGTGAACCGTGCGTCTCAGGCCATTGCCGCTCCTGAGCACCGCGGTCATATCCGCGAGCACTTGCAGGAGCTGCTGACTGTGGTAAAGAGCATGGAGGACAAGTCCAACGAACTTCTCGAGGTAAGCTAATTTTTATTAAACTTCCAAGAGGTGTACATAGACTGAGTAATAGTCACGGATGTATCTCTATATTGTGTTTTCCATGCTTCACAGCGTGGTGACGAGTTGACCGTGCCACAGGAAGAAGCCATCGCAGAGAAGATTGACGAAGAAGTTCACTCACTGATGTACAAGCTCGACCACGTGCGCCGACTCCTGCAGGGGTCGGAATCCGAACATTTCACCTCCCCTTCCGCCACCAACCAGAAGCGCCGCCAAACTAGCAACTGGGTCACCGAGGAGCGCAAGTTGGGCATGAAGAAGAAGCTCTCAAAGATCAAGCTCACCGCGGAACACCTGCTGGAGCACATCGACGAGACGCAGATTGACCGTGGCGTGCTGGAGGAAATGTATGCACACATGGCCACCTTGGACCGCCAACTGACCAAGTTTCACGACATTGTCGAACGCAACGCGTCCAAGTGGCAGCGCAACTGCTCCCTGCCGCAGACTCAGATCGGCGATCGATTGCCCGTGAATCTGATTCTTCCGGTGACCATCGACTGCTTCGTAGACGGCTTTCTCATTGGCGTATCTGTGGCGATCAGCCCCAAGGCAGGCTTCATTCTGGCTGTGGCGAACTGCTTCGAGATGGCCTTTCTGGGCATGGCCTACGCCTCGCGCCTGGTGAAGTGCACAGGTGCCAGCCAGCTCTCCCGCAATGTGGCGCTCTACTGCCCTCCGCTGATCATGTTCCTGGCCTCTGGGCTGGGCGCGTTGATGGCTCATACCGTTGCGCACATTCCAATGATCTTCATTGCCTTTGTGGCCTTTGGCGTGGTGGCATTGCTCTTTTTGGTCTGCAACGAACTCCTCATCGAGGCCAAGAACGCGCAGGGTGAGGAGGAGAAGTGGTGGATCTTCATTTACATCTTTCTGGGCATCTATATGGTCCTCATTATCAACCAGTTGGTGCCCGAAGATCAGGTGTAAAGGCAACGTGCGGAACGGGAATATTCTTTTCAATTCTGTTGAGCGTATCATAGAAACCTTACAGTTATTTTGCATTTTGTAAATATATTCGAATAAACAGTTAATAATGACTTGGTACTGCATGACTCTCACTTCATATCAGTAAGCTCTAATACTCAAAGTGTGGAGGTATATGTACAGGACGTATTTATCAGGAACTGGTTCCGCATTTTAATTGTTATTGCTCAATTCCGGTGAACAGGCATCAATCAAAAAGCCGGGTTAGCTCAGTCGGTAGAGCGCAGGACTCTTAATCCTGTGGTCGAGGGTTCGAGCCCCTCATTCGGTGATCCTTTTTTGCTTTCTTTTCCTTTTATGATGCGCACCCGTGTTTCTATGATCAACCATGCTCATCAAGTATGCACATGAAGCATATTACTACGAAGTTCGTGCTGTTTATGAACTCTGTCCGAAAGATTGAAAACTGCTTTTACATTTTGTAGTCTTCGAGCGAAGTAACTTTTCTGCATCAACAGTTTATTGTTGCGGTTAACCCTCTCTACACATCTCTCCCAATCCAAATAAACTTCCACACTCCTGTATTGTACTGTAGTACTCGTGTCTAGAGGCCTTGTCAACACGTAAGTTCACTAGGTTGTATGACAAGTTCAGCTATATTCCGTTCGCTGCCGGTTACTGAGGATGGTAACTTCATTGACAAGGAATACCACTTCTTTCTGCGCGACTTCACTTATGCTTGTCATGGGGCACAAGCGATCGAGTTAGCTACGACCTTTTACAAAACGACCAAGGTGGTAAAGCATGAGCAAGAGCTGGAAACTTTGGAGTTTGGGACGAAGTTGTTGGCGTCTATGCTGCGTGATTTACTGGCTAAGCGAAAGAAGATTGTGATATGGAAGAGAGGAGCGAACGACGTATGGATCGTGAGCAAAAAGGCATCGCCTGGAAATATAGTGCAAATAGAAGACTTATTGTCAACCACTGATACCGTATACCGCCCGTCCATGGCTTCCCTAGCTTTGTGCATTTCAGACAGCAGCAACAAGAGCCATGGACTCAACGATCACATTGGAGTGTGCATAATGAGCACCGTGTCATCCACCATGGAACTGTATGACAGCATGGATGCAACCAACCTTGCATTGTAAGCTATGTTCGCCATAATTAAGCATTATGCGTAGAAACGATTGACCTACTTGTCTTTTTGTTTTCGACAGGCTGGAGAGTATTCTCGTGCAGCATGAAGTAGCAGAATGCATCATTGAGTGGCGCAATGAAACTGACCTATCCATAGTTTCTGTTCTTCCAACGTCTGTAGTCGCGCTTGATCGGGAGATACACTCTATTCTGCGCCGTCAGAATATCTGCACCGCCTCGAATAGCTGTGTCGGAAGTGCACCTGCCTCGGAGTTAATTGCAGCAGAATTGCAAAATCTCATTGCTCTCCCTTCCTCTCTCACTGACAACCACACACGCAATGCTTCAGAAGCTCTCGCAGATAAGGTGCATAGCCTACAAGCATCAACGCTTCTTGCTGCGTATTCTACGTTACATTACCTGCAATGGTGGAAGCAACAGGCTCGATACAAGACAATCGATATCTCCATAGGTTTGCTATTACTGTTATTTTTTAATATCTGTATTTTAATATCTGCATTTTAATATGTGTCCTACATGCACAAATATGTATTTTTAATTCATAAACCCACTCATGCCACTGTTTCATATGCGCAGGTGACGCCGGTGTAATATTGGAATACGGAAGCTCTGTGGCAGAAGCATTGTCGCTATTTAATCACAGTACAAATGCTACAGGTAACTTTTAACACCAAATTATCTGGTTTTCAGACTACCCTTATCAGACTTAACTTACAATTTCTATATTTTTTGCAAGATGCAGCTGAGGATTCTACGCGCAACACTGTACACACTTCGGTGTACTCCATTCTCAACCAGACCAACACGACCATGGGCAGTCGGCGCCTCAAAGACTGGCTGTTACGTCCGCTAACGCACATCGACTTGATACAAAACAGGTAATAATATCTTCCTGTGGTGTTCATACGGTAGAAAACAACGGAACTCTGCTCGTGTTGGTCGTGTTCCATAGAATAAACCAAACAAACAAGTATCTTTTTCGGTCTCATCCTGACTTCAACATTTATTTATTGTTTTTGGCGCAGACAGCAGTGCATTGGTACGTTGCTGAGCAATCCGCACCAGTTAGAGTTGCTGAGGGGATCCGGGGAACACTTGCACCGGTTCCCAGACCTGGAAAAATTTGGTGCGTAATATTATATGTGGTATATTTTTCAGTATGCTTGCAACTTTTGTTTGTCGCATGCAATAATTCGCTTCGAATAGTCACACAAATGCAACATAAGGTAGTGGTTCTGTTCTCTTATATTGCAAGTGTAATCTCTTTCTTTCTCAGGTCTGAAACTGCTGCGTAGCCCTTCGTCGGTCAGCCTGTCGGACCTACTAACCCTGTACCGCGCGGTCCTTCGGGCCCAGTCCATCGCCACAGCCCTCTCCGCCTTTGCAGACAACAACGACCACCACCATACAAGTGCTACCGGTAGCGTAGAAAGTATTACCACCCGTGGTGTGTTGCAACTACGTCAAGATTTGGGAGGAAACGTAACCAAATGTGACAAGTTTCTGGCCCTGATTGAGGAGGTGGTTGATCTGCAACGCATACAAGAGACCTACAGCGCACGTAACAGTAGTAATTCTAGTACAAATACAGCAAGTGACGTTGCAGCGCACGAAAGCGAGTATTTTACACCCAGTAATGAATTGTTTCGCGACAAGTGGGTGCGCGTACGGCCCTCGTTTACCCCCGAGCTCACAACATTGCACCGGGAACTGCAATCCATTCAAGCATCCATGCATGCCGAGCACCAGCGCGTCGTAGACCTGTGCAGTGAGCTAGATAAACCGCCAGCCAAGAAAGCGCGCACTACTCTCGCCTCTACTGCGTCGACTAGCGCAAGTGTGAGCAAAGTGATTATGCTGGAATACACATCCATCCATGGACCCCACTTCCGCGTCACCAAGCGGCTCTCAAATAATGCGCTGAAAATACTCGATAACTCTGGCGGAAGCGTGTCCAGCAAGGCGCATAAACCCACTACAGGCGGTCTGTTTGGTGGGAAAAATAGCGGAAGTGCTGGTACCAAGAAGGAAGTTACAGTTCTGTCGAATCAGAAAGCAGGGACACTGTTCGTCACCCCGCAAGTAAGCATCATATTTTTTATTTCATATTTTGTCATGATTTTTAGAAGAACCTTTCTGAGTGCTTTTTCAGTGCTGTTGTTCTAAACCGTCACAAACTCTTGTTATTTTTAACACTCACCTCAACAGCTGCAGGCACTTGTGACTCGCTTCAACAGCTGCAAGGTGCAGTACACTTCCTGCCAGAGTGACATCATCGACAAGGCGGTGCAGATTGCCGCCACATATGTGCCCGTGCTGCGGCGCATCGCGCATATTATTGGTAAGAATTTGTATTTTACTAACATATTATTAGTAGGATGTTTTTATGACTGTGATGGGCGGTCTTTTTTGACTTAGGGTTATGTACTTGCAATTTGTCATTACTTTTTCGCTTGTTTATTGATTGTTTTTTATATGGTAGGTGATATTGATTGTTACGCATCACTTGCGCACGTGGCTCTCTACAATGATTGGGTGCAGCCCACGATGGTCCCTTCACGTGGTATGAATAATCCCACTATTAGTAGTGCCACTAGTGGCAGCAGCACTAGTCACAATCACACGAGCTCTGTTGGAGCTATTGACACCAGGCTTGAATCGTCTGCTCCACATGTTCCACCCGTATTGCCCACTGCCCTGCACGTAGAGCAGCTGCGACACCCCATCCTCGAGTCCCTGCTCGGCACGACCCACTACGTTCCTTCCTCGCTTACCCTCTCCGACGGTAACACCGCCTGTCTGCTCACCGGTCCAAACATGGGCGGAAAAAGCACCTTTATGCGCGCGGTTGCGATCTGTGTGCTGTTGGCGCACATGGGCAGCTTTGTACCGGCAAAGGAGGCAGTTATTCCGATATTTGACAAGCTCTACATGCGCATAGGCGCTGCTGATTGCAGTTACACCGGTATAGTTGCATTTGTATTGTGCATACATGTGCAAATGTACTTCTAATCGCCAAATACATTCATGCAATGTCCTGCTGTATAAATAAGCTTACTATGTTCTGTTTTACTACAGGCGAAAGTACTTTTATGCGGGAAATGTGTGACGTTTCCGCTATTCTTAAAAACGCCACCATAAGCTCTCTTGTGCTGATTGATGAACTAGGTAAGTCAAAGTACTTCTATTGTTGACCCTAAAATATACACCAGACCCTACGTAGCGACTCTATTTAGTCTGTTTTTTATTTCTTTTGGGTTTTTATACTTGGTAGGTCGCGGCACCTCCACTGACGACGGCTTCGGAATCGCTGCGGCAGTGCTTGCTACATTGCTCCAGGAAAACAAAAGCACAGTGCTGTGCGCGACGCATTTCCACGAACTAACCACCTTCTTTCAATCTCACCACGACGGTCATGAGGCGCATAACATAGGCACAGCCGCTGTGGACGTTACTAATAACAATGCTGATACAGTATGTATTACAGCAAATGACGAGGACTTGCTAAAGCACGATAAGCCAAATACCGAAAGCACACCAGCCGGAGTCATGAATATGCATGCTAGCGCGCACGTGGATGCAGAAAAGAACAGTGTGACTATGTTGTATGAGATTTTACCCGGTCCGGCTCATCACAGTTATGGAATACATGTCGCACAGGCCGCTAACTTTCCGAGTAGTATCATCCAGCAGGCGCAGCTGATAGAGTCGCAATTGCTTTCTTTTTGTAAATAATGTACATATTCAAACTCTGGACACATCTTTTTGTATGTTTAGGTGAAACTTTATTGAGGCGCCGGTATGGTGAACACAAACTGAGTAATTAATAACACAAATTTTCCCCACCTGTTTTCGCAATTCAATTACTTTTCTCCACAGCTTGGCACCCGACCCGCCAGATTTGCTTATTCCATAGATCGATTGAGACTAAGTGGATCTAGTGACCAAGCGAATTGAAAAATGGCGTCAAACAGAGACAGTAGAGATGTTCCCTTCGACATGCAGCTGAAGCTGTTGATGATCGGAGATAGCGGTAAGCTCCACCTTTCCTTCAAAACGTTTTAAAGAATTAAAATCCTTTACATACGCATTATTTTCCAGAGGTTGGCAAGACGTGTTTGATTTGGAGATACGCGGCTGACTCTTTCTCCAGCAAAACCATGAACACAATCGGCATTGATTTTAAGATAAAGCACATTAAAATAGACGATAAGCGAATCAAGCTGCAGGTAATAGGAAGTAATATCCACCCCATAGTAAATTAGACATAATTGTCCGCTTTTCACCTGCTCTTGTAGATCTGGGACACAGCTGGACAGGAGCGGTTCAGAACAATCACCACTTCGTATTTTCGAGGTGCCCAGGGCATCCTTTTGGTCTACGACATCACCGATAGAGGCTCTTTCACGGCGGTCCGTAGTTGGATGAAGCAGATTGATTTGGTATGATACGACTTCGTATGGGATATAAAGAATACGACTGATTCATATATAAAGAATACGACTGATTCATATGCTTTTCTCGTTTTGTCAAATCTGTTCCAGCACGCGGATGGCAATGTAAGCAGGGTCCTGATCGGTAACAAATGTGATTTGGTCGATGAAAGGGTAAGTTATATGGTTGATTACGAAAGATTTATTTTTGTGATTGCGTGACCATATCGGAGCGGTTCAGAGCTATTCACACGAGTACTGTTCATTCTTCTTTTACCATTTTCTGATCATCTTTCTGTATCTGAACAGAGAGTACGTGCTGAAGAAGGAGAAGCACTTGCTGCAGAGTTCCACATCAAGTTCTTTGAAACCTCTGCCAAGGAGAGTGTGGGTGTAAAAGAGGCCTTCGCATACCTCGCCATGGAGGTGAAAAACCGTATTTTGACCGCTGATTACACAGAAGAAGAGTACAAAGTAGACGCTATTCGGCTCACTGGCGCGAAGCCGGCTAAGCAGCCATGTGCTTGTTAAACGTTTTTCGACGTTTAGTTGACTGTATCGTTTGCCGTTTATATCTGTGGCGTAGTATTGGCTGGTTTTCGCGTTTCACGAATTGTATATCTTGACACACACTGGTACATTAAAAAGATTGCTTGATACCTCATCTTTTATATCATTTGCTGTGACCAATGCTCAGCGTTTCCTTTGTTATTCATAATTTGCAAACTTAAAGGTGTACAGTATGTCCTAGACTACATCTAACCCTTTCTTTCGAGTGGGATCAGTCCAGGATTGACCGCCGATCGTTGAAGTACAGGCATTGATCAACCAGCAATCATAAACTCGCAACCCACAATGAAGTTGATGCTATTGGTGATTGGTGACACTTGTACGTTTTTCTGACCTAGCACTGTATTCCTTTCCAGCTGATAATTTCTTTTCTCTCTCTTTTTTTTTTCTTTTTTGATCAGTTGTGGGAAAGACCTGCATTATAAAGAAATACTCCTCTGGATTCTATGTGCCGAATGAGATGAATACGGCTGGAGTTGATTTTGTAACCAGGAAGCAAATTCTGGACAACACTTTGGCCCAGCTGCAGGTCCGGCAAACTGTCTTGATATCGCATTACCCCATCCTCACTTCCACTGGTGCCAATATCACTGTATGCCACACAGATCTGGGACACCCCTGGGCAGAAAAGTTATCGGAGTATCGCCTTATCTTATGTACCCAGAGCGCACGGAATTATGCTCGTCTATGACATCACAGACAGACGCTCGTTCAAATCTATCCACAAGTGGGTGAAAGACATCGAACTGGTAAAAGATAGAAAATACCAGTTGGTACATGTTAACTGCATCATTGTCTTATAAATTTTGATATTACGCAGCACGCGGACCATATACCGATGGTTTTGATTGGAAACAAATGCGACGAGGCAGACAAAAGGGTATTGTTTATCTATTCAGTTGCAGCACACCACGCTTACACATGGATCTGCATTGTATTCATTGTTCAGGAAGTGTCCACCGCCGAAGCATCAGAACTTGCAAACTCGCTCAGCATCCCCTTTTTGGAGATTTCTGCCAAGACCGGCTCTGTCACCGAGGCCTTTATTATCTTGGCGAGAGAAGCCAAAGACAAAATACCAGTTGCGCAAGGTTTTGCTGTAGTAGAGTTGGAAACGGTGCCGTACACTGCAATGTCCATATCTTTTGCAAACGAACGCAGTACACCTCCGTCTCTGTGGTGCGCGTGCTGCGTGTTTTGTCGCTACTGGAGATGATGTGTGATTTAATAGTTTGCTGTTCATGTCCGTGTTGTATATTTGTACTATATTTTTATTATTATCGGACCTTGTTAGATAATTACAATGAATGACAATAAGCAATTAATGATCAAGTTGATGATGATTGTATAGTTTGCAAAGCATTGTACTATACGAATGGTACTTGCAATCCCAGAAAATTTAACCCTGTCTTTCAATTTCTGGGAACTTCAAGTTCGTTCGTTAAACCCTCACAAAGCCCTCGACTTCACTCGGTGCACAGATAGTTGGAGGTTTTACAGCGCCAGCAAACACTTTCGGCTTAACAGAATGAGCCCAACAATGGCTTTCGAAAACCTACAATATGACGTAAAGCTAAAGATGCTTCTGATTGGTGATAGCTGTAAGCCTTTCCTTGACCCCACCAAGCTTGAAAACTTTGCTAACCAGATTGATGTAATATCCATTAGTTGTAGGCAAGACTTGCATCATGCGCAAGTACTCCTCTGGAGACTATGTGCCGATTATGGTGAAGACAATCGGCCTTGATTTACTGTTCAAAATGGAAGTTGTGGACTCTACCAGGGTCCAACTACAGGTCTGATCAATTAATTATCCGATGTTAATTAATTCCACCGACCGATCAAAAAGTATTAATATACTTTAGGTCTGGGACACAGCTGGACAGGAAAGGTTTCGGTCCATCACTTCATCCCACTTTCGCGGAGCACACGGAATCCTACTGGTGTACGATATCACAGACAGGCGTTCGTTTCAATCCATTCACAGCTGGGTGACTGAAGTAAAACAGGTAGGCCACGTTTGGCACAAATACTATTGAGGGTATGCATTTTATGTACACGATGTATATTCTTGTGTATTTTAGAACGCAGACTCGGACGTGTGCATGATGCTGGTTGGGAACAAATCTGACATGGCAGATGAAAGGGTAAGCCGTGCTTTTCAACGTTCCCTGTCACGTTATAATTCATAACTGCGAGCAGTGGCAATAGCGGAAAAGTATAATACATCATTATTTCCACGAATATGTTTTAAAGGACACAAATGTGTTTATTTCACAAATTTGTCGTTTTAGAAAGTTTCCACCGCAGAAGGAGAAGCACTGGCAGGATCGCTGAACATTCTTTTCGCGGAGATTTCTGCCACGACCGGCTCTGTCAGAGAAGCTTTCATCATCTTGGCGCGAGCAGCCAAGAATCGGGTACTGGCGATGCAACGGGTTTTTCGATGGAAGTGCACGGAACCTTCTGTGCTCCACCCATCAAGCTGACCAGCGACAGTACGGCAAGTTCACTTCCTACGTGCGGGTGCTACTAATCCTTTGCTCAGCACCGGATCTATTATTTTATAAAACTGTTTCACTTATACTACTGTAGAGTATACGTTGGAACCATCTCAGTTCATGTATTTTGTGCCTACCTTCTCAATTCTGTATTTGCACGCGATTTCCCACCATACGACCGTAGTATTGTGATGAAACATATTTCATGCATACTTAGGAACAGATTATGCACCATGTTTGTTGTGTGAAAGTTCTATTTTTGCATTGTGCTGGAACGAGCTTCCATCACCCAGAAGATAATTTGACCAAATGGCTTACAATCAATAATGTATTAGATTTATACTATAAACATGTCTACACAGTACCATATCACAGGTTATTGAGACAAGGAACTACCGTATAGCGTATCTTCTTCATTTTTAGTAAAGTTTATTTTGGGACCGCATGAAATCTTTTGACCCGAAACGGTCGGGAAAAGGGGAATCCCGGAGTTGGCAACGCATCAACAGCAGGAACAATTCATTTTAGCTTCACCTGATTTGTTGCTAGGAGAGAGGTTCTAATCATGTTAATCAAGCTTCTGATTATTGGAAACACAGGTAATATTTTGTGCTATCCTGGACATAATTGCCTAACTGTAACTGCGACAAGCCATCCACGTGTTCACCTTTCCTCCTTTCGTACTGCAGAAGTGGGAAAGACATATCTTCTCAATCGGTTTGCCTCTGTCAATAAAGTCACGCAATTTTCCCCATTAAGTACGATCGGAATTGATTTTAAAATAAAGCATGTCACCATCGACGAAGTTCCGGTGAAGTTGCAGGTGACAAGATCATTTTGCAATACTATTGCACATGCATTACTGTACTTTACACTCAACTTATCTTCAATAGATATGGGATACAGCTGGTCAAGAACGATTTCAAACTATCACCACATCTTATTTCCGAGGCGCTCAAGGTATTTTACTTGTATATGACGTGACCAACCGGAAATCCTTTGCCGCCGTGCGAAAGTGGATGGAGCAAATTCAACTGGTAAAACACCAATTTACCGTTGTTCATATCGATCTATTTAATTTTCTTTTGTCTCACTTTGGGATGTTTTTTGTGGCTTCAACATTGTAATTAGCATGCTGACCCGACCATCACCAAAATCCTCGTGGGCAACAAGTGTGAAATGGACGACATCAGGGTGAGCTTTACTTCATTCACTACTGTTTGTTCTTCGTACTTTATGGAACAAAAAAGAAAGTAACGTATCTTTTTCCTTCTGTGATGCAGGCTGTCAGCGTTGAAGACGGTGCGGCACTCGCGTTAGAATATCAGATCGAGTTTTTTGAAACATCTGCCAAGGAAAACATCAACGTCGACGAATGTTTCCTCGCTTTGGGCAAGGCCTCGAAAGATCGACTACTTGCGGCGGACTATCCTGTAAATGAAGCCAACCTTAGTTCCTTCCCGCTCAGCGCACAGAAGCAAAAACAAGCCGCAAATGAGTCTTCTTCGTGTTCTTGTTAAGCGTGCACTGCAGCTCAAGTTTTTCATGCCAGTCCCGTTTCTTCACAGTTTTGTGTGAACAATACATTTTTTCTGTTGTTACGTTCTGAATAGAAATATATACGTATTCAAATAGCGTGAGAGACACAGTCGCCGACTAATTACGAAGTTACGTCGTAGTACTTGCGGCGACTTTATCTTGCAATACTTTAATGCTTAATGCTCGTAAGTACGCTAAGGAAGATTTTGAAAGAATCATATCTGCTTCACCGCATTAAAGAAATCTACTGATATTTTATTAAGTGCACGGTGGGTTAGCACAGAGCGGGCCCACACATTCCAGGTTTTTTAATTATTGTTCAAGGGTGCCGTCGCTGTTAGACCCAATTGCTTTGCTGCTTTGCACGGGCCTTTGTGCACGCTCCAGTGGCTTTTCTGACAATCTCTGTACAAATTATACCCAATAAAGAATAGAATGTTAAACGTTGTTGACGAATCAAACACGGTTGATTAATACAAGAAAGCGGTCTTACGTGGAGCAGTAGTGAACACTCATGCACTGCTTGCACTGCTTTAAGGAAATATCGTCGGTGCCGGCTTTGCTGCAGTATCCACACAGTACTACAATATCTAATAAGGACTTAGTGTTGGATTCTGTCGGTTGAAGCACCTTCTTTCTGAATTCATCTAACAGTCTTGCAATCATTGTGTAGATGAAATAGATGTTGGAAGAAACGATATCAAACTCATATGCATAACTGAGCTTGCCTAGCTTATACAAACTGTGTTCTTCTGCGACGATCTGATTCAGTATGTCATTATCGTGAACCGCAATTTTCATTCCAAAAGTTGGACCTCCTTGTACGATGAAAGTTTGTCCAATCTGTGGGGCACTTGTTTGTCGCACCTTCTCAGTATCAGAAAGTTGGAACTTCTTATATCTGATGAGTCTGCGTAAGTCTAATACCGTCTTGTTGGAACGGCTTTGCATGGTCTCCAGATCAACTAGAGTTTCGATAAGCTGGATTAGGTAAGTGCCAGATATCAGCCCTTCCACCGTCATCTTCGGCGCTAGCAGCAATTCACGTTCATATCTATCCTCATAGATCCTTATACCTTCTCTTATGCAGTATCTGTCCCGCAGACTTTGGACAATTGTCGGATGCACAGTTCTCACAAAGTTTTCTCTACTTTGGTGCCGCATTGCCGTCCAGAACTCCGTGAAATGGAACTGATTTTCATCCCAAAAGTTCTTCAGGTTCCGTTGTGCAGATAAAATCGCTTCAGATACGGAGTTATTAACGACATGAGGTGGTAGCATTGACTCCCCATCGTCACCCAACCAACTGGAAGATGATTTGTCATTAGGAAGCAGCCAAAGCTTGTTACAATTTGTACTACACATTTCTGAAGTAATTCTTTTAAAGTTCGCCACGTTTAGTCTGTACCCTACACGTTAGCCTCCAATATTCCTTCTTACAGGTGTGAACCAACCACGAAGATGACAAACGAAGTCTGGTTGCTTATATAAAATAACAATTTGTATCTTATGTATATGCATCAACTGTATACAATATCTATTTTAAGAAGGCGTTTATCGAAACGTGTTGAGTTCAGACGCGATTGACACGACAAAATTTTGCCAACCCAACGGCACTTTTTTGATAAGTTTTGCAAAGCAATGGATAGTCCACGCATGGAAGCTGAAATGGATGGTCTTCCTCAGATGCTATCGCCTCAAAGACACGTGAGGCACAGTAGTCACGGTGCTGGCAGTAATTTGCATGATGTTGGTAGAGGTGGAGTCGAGTTCTCAACCCTCCAAAGAGAAATAGAGGAGCTGAAGGAATATATCGCATCTCAAGACCGACAAAAATCGAAACCCGGAAAGGTTATGTTGTTCTTGCAAAGCGTGTACGACAGACTGTTTCACATATGGATCTTAAGCCGACCACATCTACCACCGGTCCGCTTCCTTGTGGGCGCTATTTTCGCAATCATATTTGTTGTCTTCTTGTTCAACATTGACAATTTACCTGCCATGGCTCAAAAAGTACATCGGTTTGTGCGCAAAAATGTTCACCGTTTGGATAACCCCGACACAGATCAGTACACATTGGCATACAACGGTTACTATTATCGCACCCTGCGACCAACCATCGAAGTGGACAACTTCAACAACAAACATCTCGACAACGGTCGCTCCGTGCTTACCTGTCCGATTCGGTTTCCTGTTCCCAAGGGATGGACACTTGTGCCCAAGGCAGAGGAAGACGAGGTAGTGAAAAATGTGGTGACGAATCACTACTGGTCCTCCTCGGCCATGGTGCTCAACAAAATGGACGCCTACCCCACACTCTCCCTGCTCGCTCAGGTCAGCCGACCCTACCCGCAGGCCAACAAGCTGGAGCCCAGAACGCTGCCTGGTTTGGTCAATGTGGATGCTTTCAAAGGCATGGGTCCTTGGTTTGACGTGACAGTCTCGCCGGACGGACAAGAATGGGTGGAGCAGAACTTGCTGCCGGTCAACACGCGCGAGTGCTTGATGATTGTGTTTAGCTTCGCCTCACGAGGTTACCGCGACGACAACGTGGAAGATGTAGTGCCTGCGTGTGAGCTGTGTTCCACAAACATTCTCATTCGCAAGTTGATTGACGACGAGTAAGTTGTGAGTTATTCGTGATTTTGTCTATTTGTAATGTACAATACGTAGGTCAGTACTTTAGACTTTTGTATTTATTTGTGGTATGGTGATGTGATTTTCGATATTGCACTGCATAATATGTGTTTTGGGGGGTGAGCTTTCACGCATACCTCAGTATGCTTTTTTTCACGGCCCATTTTGCGTTGGTACGAGTACGGGTATGTAATATATAAGAAAACAACCTTTCAGTAAACTAGATTAGAAATTCGTTTATCTTTTCTCTCGCGGTAGTGCAACACTGTTCCACACGACATACAACGGAATTAACGAGGAAAGGGTTAATTTCTCTAGTGTCTCGTCTCTCTCTGATTTCCCAGACCTGGAGACCGTCAGCCATTAAAAAGCAGACTTGCATCGACGTGTCCTCATTGCTTGCATTAAAAAGCATACTTGCAACGAACAAACACTTCATCACATGGTTGATACGATAGAATACGCAGATTTTACTGCGGGTGTGCAGTTAATTGGCTCAATCGTTCTGGTTGTGGTGACCTTTGTGGTTGGCGTGCTCAACATCCGCCAAGGCGTTCCCAATGCTGCAAGTGCACGAAAATCTAAAAATGGACAATACGAGTTGCGACCTAGATTGCTTCTGTGGCTTCGACAGCTCAGTTTGGTCGCTTTCACGGGATTGTTTGTCTATTCTTTCCTCCACGATGTCATAGAAGCGCACCACGCTTACGATGCAGTATCTTCCGCACCAAACGGCCCCGCGTACTATGCTGCTCGCATTGTGTTTTTATTTGCCTTGCTTGGTACCATGTACGCAGACGGCATGAACAATCTCGCCAAACAAGATGCCCGTATGTCGTGGCTTTGCGTCTATGCCACTTTGTGTGCTCTTTCGGCCATCAACTACGCTCTTACGCAGACGGATACTC
>LNAP01003073.1_pt1 | contig 16139 bp, 13 predicted proteins | sample 602601 | NCBI WGS metagenome assembly LNAP01 (sample SAMN02440304, study PRJNA202911) | soil metagenome | biome: Subtropical and temperate rainforests or woodlands; isolation source: soil samples (1 kg each in a 20% v/v slurry with milli Q water) were... ... | reverse complement strand
GTGATCGCTGCCGTCAACGTCGTTTTACCGTGGTCAACGTGACCAATGGTACCGACGTTTACGTGCGGTTTGGTCCGTTCAAACTTACCTTTTGCCATGGCTGACTCCTGACTATGGAATAAAGCTACAAATAATATGAATAAATCGAGTGGTGCCCATGACGCGGATCGAACGCGTGACCTCTCCCTTACCAAGGGAGTGCTCTACCACTGAGCCACATGGGCGACTTCTTTCTGTACTACCCGCCCTTGTGGAGGCGAATACTAAAAAAACTGGAGCGGGTGAAGGGAATCGAACCCTCGTCGTAAGCTTGGAAGGCTTCTGCTCTACCATTGAGCTACACCCGCGAGGGGATTCGGTTCGTTCCCGGCTTATGCAATTGGGCCTCTGGTGGTGGGAGTTGGATTCGAACCAACGTAGACGCAGGGTCAACAGATTTACAGTCTGCCTCCTTTAACCACTCGGACATCCCACCAAAAGAGAACCACGAATTATGCACAGTTTTTTAAGGCGTGTCAAACGAACGCGGCTTTTCACCTACTTTTCTTTGGTTTTTTATTATTCTTGCCACGACGCGTTGCCTAAAAACCACTTTGGTCGTTTTATGACCAAGCAGTAATCGCCGCCTGGACGCCATGCAGGAACCGATACACACGGCCTCTGCCGCACACGGCAACCGATCAATACGCGTCGAAAAAATCTTGCAGTGCGCTTACATCCCGGCTGACCGACAGAGCAAGCATCAACAAAATTCGAGCCTTTTGGGGATTCAGCTCACGGGCGGCGATGAAACCGTAGCGATCATCATCCACTTCAACATTACGCCGTACATCCCCCGCACCGGTGCGTGACGAACGGACGACGGCAATGCCTTGCGCCGCGGCGTCGCTTAATAGCTGCAAAGTCGAATCGGTGGTATTGCCATCGCCCACGCCAGCTACGACCACACCGTCCGGCTGAAGCGCTAGGACGGCCTGCACCAGGCGAGCATCCAGGTCGCCATGCGAATACAACACAAAAACCGACGCTGGAATCGCGGTGCCAAGCGGCGCAAACGGGCTCTGCCGGCCTCCACGCGCCACATCGCAACCATAAAACACCACGCACGTGCCGTGTACGCGGCCGATTGGGCCTCGATTCGGGGCGGCAAACGCGGCAAGACCATTAGCCGCAACCTTCTGTACATCGCGCGCCGTGTAAACGCACTCGTTCATGACCACCAGCACGCCCTGTTCCTTCGCAACCGGGTCGGCCGCGACGGCAATGGCCTGGCGCACATTCGCGGCGCCATCGGCCCCCAGGGCGTGCGCCGGCCTCATCGCGCCAGTCAACACAACAGGCAACGACGCACGTACCGTCAGGCTAAGAAAATAGGCGGTCTCTTCGAGCGTATCGGTGCCATGGGTAATCACGATACCGTCCACCTCGCCACTATCGGCCAGCACCTGAACCCGTTGGGCCAGGGCCGCCCAGATCGCGTAGCTTACCGTTTGGCTGCCCACATTGGCCACTTGCTCGACGCTTAGCGCAGCATGGGTCGAAACGTCGGGCAGCGCCGCAAGAATGCTCTGGATAGACAAACGGCCCGACCGATACCCGACGCCATCAGCCGCCGCGCCGGCAATCGTCCCGCCTGTGCCCAGTATGCAGATACGCGGAAGGCGGATCTCAGGCATCGATGACGCTGGCCATGCCCTGACGTTCGAGCAACGCGTTCAAGTGCTCCCAACCGTGAAAATCAATCAGGATCTGGCCTCGGTTTTTTGCACCGATTTTAAGGCTGACCTTGGTTCCCAGGTGATCGGATAGCGCTTCTTCCAAACGCTTCACATCCCCCGATTGCGCCACCGCATTACGTGGCGTTTTAAGCGGCGTCTCATCGGCTTCGCGTATGCTTCGACCCACCAGTTTTTCAGTCTCGCGCACCGACAATCGCTTGGCAATGATTTCATTGGCCAATAATATTTGCGCCGCCGCATCGGTGGCCAGTAAGGCCCGGGCATGGCCCATGTCGATGTCGCCCGCCAAAAGCATGGTTTGTACGGGTCCGGTCAGGTTCAGCAATCGAAGCAAATTACTGGTCGCCGAACGCGAACGCCCGATGGACTGGGCCGCCTGCTCGTGCGTCAGGCCGAATTCATCAAGCAAACGGCGCACGCCATGGGCTTCTTCAAGCGGATTCAAGTCTTCGCGCTGGATGTTTTCAATCAGGGCCATGACGGCCGCGCTTTCGTCCGGCACCTCACGCACCAGAACGGGCACCTCATTCAGACCCGCCAGTTGGGCGGCGCGAAAACGGCGTTCGCCGGCAATAATCTCGTATTTTCCCGAGTCTTTACCAGCCAGCGGCCGCACCAGTATGGGCTGCATGATGCCCTGGGTACGAATGGACTCGGCCAGCTCATTGAGCGCGCCTTCGTCCATGCGCGTACGGGGCTGATACTTGCCCGCGCGCATGACCTTGACGTTAAGGGCGGAAGGCAGCGTATCGGCTGCGTTGGGGGATTTACCCAACATATCGATAATCGGTGCGTCTTCACCCAATAAAGCGTCCAGGCCGCGCCCCAGCCCTTTTGGTTTCCGTGTTGCCATTGTGTGTTCCTTTTATAAGATCGCTTCGCGCGGCGTTTGGGCTTTCGCCCGCAACGCTTCTTTTTTTACGCGCTTAACCAGTTCGTTGCCAAACTCGACGTAGGCCTTCGCGCCTCGTGAATTCTTGTCATAGACAATGCCCGGCAGGCCGTAACTGGGTGCTTCAGCCAGACGCACATTGCGCGGCACGATGGTTTTAAATAGCTTTTCGCCGAAATGCATTTCGATCTGGGCCGATACCTGCTGCTGCAGGGTAACGCGGGTATCGAACATCACGCGCAACAAGCCGATAATCTGCAGATCGGGATTGATATTGCGGTGAACCCGTTTAATGGTGTTGACCAGGTCCGACAGCCCCTCGAGCGCAAAATACTCGCACTGCATCGGGATAATCACGCCGTGTGCGGATGCCAGGCCATTCAGGGTCAGAAGCGACAACGTCGGGGGACAATCGATCAGGATAAAGTCGTACTCGTCAAGAACCAGGGCAATGGCCTGCTTCAGTTGCTGTTCGCGCTCTTCCATCTGGATTAGATCGATTTCGGCGCCGGACAGCTCTCGATTGGCGGGCAGCACATCGTATTTGCCCGCTTCCGAACGCACGCGCGCCTGCGCAATCGTCTTGTCGCCGATCAGCACTTGGTAAAGGTTGGCGCTTACCTTGTTTTTATCGACCCCGCTACCCATGGTCGCGTTGCCCTGCGGATCAAGGTCGATCAGCAGCACCCGCTTGCGCAGCCCGGCCAGAGCGGCTGCAAGATTGATTGCGGTAGTGGTCTTGCCCACCCCGCCTTTTTGGTTCGCTATGCAAAATACAGTGGCGATATCGGTGGCAGCATTTAGGCTCATAAGTTTCCTTGACTACGACTCATCCAGACCAGGCAACGCCGGGCATCAAGCTCGGGTACGCTTAGCGGTTCTATACGTTCAACATCCCAACGGGCGCCGGCTCGCAACGCGCCGATTTCATCCTCGGGCTCTCGCCCCTTCATCGCCAGCAAATGCCCCCCTTGGGCCACATGCCGGCCTGCCAGTGTCGCAAAATCAAGCAAGGAGGCAAAGGCACGCGAGACCACAATGTCCGCCTCCATAGGCTCAAGCGTTTCAACACGCGCGTGAACCGCACGTAAATTGGGCAACGCCAACGCGCCCGACATCTGGCGCACAAACGCCATTTTCTTTTCTACGGCGTCGACGCAACAAACCTGCCATTGGGGACGCATAATCGCCAGCACCACGCCCGGCAGGCCTCCGCCAGATCCCACATCGACCACCGTCGCATGGGACAACGCATGCGGTAGCGCCTGCTCCATCGGGCCCAGCACGCTCAGGCTATCGAACAAGTGCTGCACCAGCATCTGTTCCGGATCGCGCACCGCCGTAAGGTTATAGGTGCGATTCCAGCGCTGCAATTGCTCCATGTAGGCCAGGAGCGTACTTGCACGTTCCGGGTCCATCTGAACACCCAAAGCCCCCGCCGCGTGGGCCAGTCGTTGCTGATGATTCTGATCGCCCGCCATTACGCTGCTTTTTTGCCGTATTGCAGGCGCTTCAGATGAATCAACAGAAGCGAAATGGCGGCGGGCGTGACCCCCGAAATGCGACCGGCCTGCCCCACTGTTTCGGGACGGCTAAGCTTGAGTCGCTGGCGCACTTCGATCGACATGCTGGTAATCGCGTCGTAATCGATGTCGGCCGGAATCTGTTGCTCTTCCTGGGCCGCTTGCTTTTGAACCTCATCACGCTGACGCGCAACGTATCCGGCGTACTTCACCTGTATTTCGACTTGTTCCGCGGCAACTTCATTTTCAAGACCCGGCCCGGCCAACAATTGACCTTCGACGCCTTTAAGCGCCATCAGGGCGTCGTATGAAACCTGAGGGCGTCTTAATAAATCCAGTAGTGAGTACTCACGCTCAACTTGCTTTCCAAGCAAGGCTTCCGCCGTCGCCGCCGATAAAGTTTTAGGGTTAATCCATGTGGACTTCAAACGCTCTATTTCACTGGCTACGGCGTCGCGCTTGCGATTAAACGCATCCCAGCGGACATCGTCTACCAGGCCGAGCTGGCGTCCTTGTTCGGTGAGACGCATATCGGCATTATCTTCACGCAAGCTTAGGCGGTATTCAGCCCGCGACGTGAACATACGATAAGGTTCGGTCACCCCGCTGGTAATCAGATCATCAACCAGCACGCCCAAGTATGCTTCGCTACGCTTTGGTGTCCAGAGCTCCAGCCCGCGAGATTGACGGGCCGCATTCAGGCCTGCCAGCAAACCCTGCGCCGCAGCCTCTTCGTACCCTGTCGTGCCATTAATTTGGCCCGCAAAGAACAAACCACTAATGGCCCGCGTTTCAAGAGACGCTTTTAATTCACGTGGATCAAAGTAGTCATACTCAATGGCATACCCAGGCCGCATAATGACGGCGTTTTCAAGCCCAGGCAAAGTTCGCAACAGCGCCAGCTGTATATCGAACGGCAAACTGGTTGAAACCCCATTAGGATAAATTTCGTTTGTGGTCAGCCCTTCAGGCTCCAGAAAAATCTGATGACTGGTTTTATCCGCAAACCGATGGATCTTGTCTTCGATTGAAGGGCAATACCGTGGGCCAATTCCTTCAATCTCGCCTGCGGGACTGTACATGGGCGAGCGATCCAGGCCCGAACGGACAATATCGTGCGTGCGTTCATTGGTATGGGTAATCCAGCAGGGCATTTGAGCCGGGTGCATGCCTGCATTGCCCATATACGAGAAAACCGGCAGTGGATCGCTATCGCCCGGCTGCACTTCGGTGCGACTAAAGTCGATGGAACGCGCATCCACACGAGGCGGCGTCCCTGTTTTCAAACGCCCTTGGGGCAACTTCAGTTCTTTCAGGCGCTGCCCGAGTGAAATAGAAGGAGGATCACCCGCCCTGCCGCCCGAGTAGTGATCCAGTCCCACGTGAATCAGCCCATTCAGAAACGTACCCGCAGTTAACACTACGCTGCGTCCTTTAAAGCGCAATCCGATTTGAGTTACCGCACCAACCACCCGATCGCCTTCCAGCATCAAGTCCTCTACCGACTGCTGAAAAATCGTCAGGTTCGGCTGATTCTGTAATATGGTCCTGATGGCGGTTCGGTACAGGGATCGGTCTGCCTGCGCACGGGTTGCGCGCACCGCAGGGCCTTTAGAGCGATTGAGTATCCGAAACTGAATCCCGGCCTTGTCAGTAGCGTATGCCATGGCGCCACCCAAAGCATCGACCTCTTTCACGAGATGGCCTTTCCCAATACCGCCAATAGACGGATTGCACGACATCTGTCCCAAGGTTTCCATATTGTGCGTCAACAACAATGTCGACGCGCCGGTCCTGGCTGATGCCAAGGCTGCTTCGGTACCTGCGTGACCGCCACCAATGACGATAACGTCAAATTCATCCGGATAAATCATTTTTTGCGCTTAAAGTGCGATGTAGAATTTCTTATTATACTGCCGCATCGCAGCTGTTTCACGTGAAACATGACTTATTAATTTCGAATTGCTGAATAAGTATAAAGGCTGTTTTAACTTGGCATAATCGACCGCAGTCGACTAGGGGAAAGCCCCTCACGGTTCAGAGACGTTTATGTTTCACGTGAAACATTCGCTGTTCATCGATCAATGAGCTTGCCTGTTCCATCAGAAAGATAACGGAATAGTTTGCTATTGCGGTTTAAGACAATGTGATCATATGAATGTTCCACGTGAAACATAGGAAACGACTTTCCACGAGGGCTATCGTCTCAAAGCAAAACAGCTCAACAGGAAATAATTCACGTACCGCAAGTACTTAGTATGTTCCACGTGGAACAAGGTTCATCTATCACGTGGGGTTGCCACCACGGACGGTAATGGATGCCCTTAAGCGTTCCAGTACATCACATACACCAACTGTCTGTCTAAAAGACCTATCCGCTCCGGGTTCCAGGTATGCTGCGCCGGATCTCAAAAAAGCAATCTTTAGTTTGATCTAAAAATTGCTATGCAACGAAATTTGATGCCCGCATATCCTTCGATTGAGGGTAACACCAACTATGTTTCACGTGAAACACACCAAACGAATACATTGCGATAAGCCTAGCTAAATATGAAACATCGACAGCAAGACCTTAGTGCCCTGATAAAAAGCCAACAACACAACAGCTACCGGATCGATTTCAACACCATCAAGCTGTGGATAACTTTGTTAATAACCCTGTGCACGACGAGTGGATATCTGATGGGACGACATGGCAAATCCATGGGTACTTAACGGGGCTTTAAGAAATTAAACACCGTGTTTACTACGGATCTAAATAAAAGCACTATTCATAAAGCAGGGGGCCCCCGGTATGAGCCTCTATAGGGCAGTGCGACATAGAAAGAAAAACGAGCCGTTTGAACACAGACTGATGCGGCGATCCATCCCTACCCGAACTCAATCTAACTCTACCGTTCATTTGCGTTCAATTCACTTCTAATCCCGTCTGCAAGCAAGCGGAAAAATTGTGTATAAGTTCATAACCCTAGGATAAAGGCGGCAATGTTAATACGTCAGCTACATAAAAAACGCCCTTGCTGATGCAAGGGCGTTTAGCGATTCATGAAGCAAGCACTACAGGAATCAAGCGGAGATTACAAAGGGCGTATCTCGGCTGCTTGCGGTCCTTTAGGACCATCGTTTACTTCGAACTGAACTTCCTGGCCTTCATTAAGGCTGCGGTATCCGCTTCCTTCGATTGCCGAAAAATGAGCGAATACCTCGGTGCCGCCAGCGTCCGGAGTAATGAAACCGAAACCTTTCTCGGCGTTAAACCATTTAACTTTGCCCGTCTGAGCCATGATGTGTAGCGTCCTAAAAATAATCAAAAAATGCAAATAACTAAAGTACGCCGGCACCAATGGGCACCGACCACAATGCAGACAAAACCTGACACAATGGTTGACCCTGAGACACGTACTTGCCTGTGACAGAGCCCTCGTATACTTGAGTTTTTATGCAGGGGTGAGCATAACTATCGCAGCGGACTTTTTCAAATAGTTGTTTACCCCGATGTGGTTTTTTTCCGTCACAACTACCGTTTAAAACAATACCCATATCTTCGAAGACATTATGAATTTTCAATCCAAGCTGCCCAATGTAGGCACTACCATTTTTACTGTAATGAGCCAGCTGGCCACGGAACACAACGCCATCAATCTGGGCCAGGGATTTCCGGACTTTAACCCCGACCCCAAATTGCTTGGCTACGTCACGCAGGCGATGCAGGACGGGCACAATCAATATCCGCCGATGTCCGGCATTCGCCCCTTGCGTGAAGAAATTGCCCGGAAAGTGGCGACGCTATATGGGCGACACTACAATCCCGACACGGAAATTACCGTCACCAGCGGCGCCACGGAAGCGCTAATGGCCAGCATTATGGCGTTCGTCAAACCCGGCGATGAAGTCATCGTTATCCAGCCGTTCTACGACCTGTATATCCCGGCCATCCAGCTGGCAGGCGGTACCCCCGTCATTGTTTCCATGAACCCACCCAGCGCCGAGCAACCGCTGTATCAAATTGATTGGACTCAAGTGCGTGCCGCCATTACGCCCAGAACATGCTTGCTGATGTTGAACTTTCCCCACAACCCAACAGGCATCGTGCTGAACGAAAACGATCTGGATGAACTCGAATCCATCGTCAACGACACCGGCATCATGCTTCTGTCAGACGAAGCGTACGAACACATTGTTTTTGATGGAAAAGCGCATCAAAGCCTGGCCCGACGCGAAGCACTGGCGGCCCACACCATTGTCATTTCATCCTTCGGAAAAACCTACCACGCTACCGGCTGGAAAATAGGCTATTGCTGCGCGCCCAAAGCTATTTCAGACGAAATTCGCAAAGTGCACCAATTTATGGTCTTTACCGTTAGCTCGCCCATGCAATACGCCCTGGCCGAATACATGAAAGACCCTGTTCCTTACATGGATTTAGCATCGTTCTATCAGGAAAAACGGGATCGCTTGACGGCCGGGTTAAAAACCACTCGCTTTCGGCCATTGCCCAGCCAGGGGACGTTCTTTTTGTTGGCTGACTACAGTGCGATTTCCGATCTCCCGGAGGCCGATTTTGCCCATTGGCTAACCACCGAACACGGCGTTACCGTCATTCCCATGTCCGCTTTCTATGAGGATCCCAATGCCAAGGAATCCAACCATCAATTGGTGCGATTCTGCTTTGGAAAAAAAGACGCTACCCTGGACGCAGCGGCCGAAAAACTAGCCCGCTTATAACCACAATAGAAGGCGTCTTCATCTGCTGGTACGCCACGTTGATAAGACGCCGACCCGGACATACAAAACGACATTATTCTCTCGGGAAACAGGCTAAGATAGCGCTATCTAATCAATCATAAAAACCAGAGCAAGCAATGGTGGAAAAACGTTCTTCCTTGAATCTCGGCGACGAAAAAAAGTCGGCCAATACGCCTAAATCCCGCAAGCGGGCGACGGGACGCATCACATTAGCCGACGTTGCCGCAATCGCGGGCGTCAGCCCCATTACGGCCTCGCGTGTAGTCAGCGGAAAGACCACGGTGGACGAAGCCATGGCAGCACGCGTACGCGCCGCAGTGGAAAAACTGGGCTACGTTCCGGATCCTGCAGCACGTGCGCTGGCGTCGGCTAAAAGCACCCATGTCGTCGTGTTAATTCCCATGCTTTCAAACACGTTGTTTACTGAGTTGCTAGAGGCGATTCAAGAGTCCATGTGGCGCGCTGGCTATCAGGTTTTTTTTGGGGTAACGCACTATCAACCCGAACGTGAAGCCGAACTGATCGAAAGCTATTTATCGCACCGGCCGGCGGGAATCATCTTGACCGGCCTGGATCGAAGCGAAGGACAACACCGGCTTATTTTAAATAGCCAGACACCGTGTGTGCACGTCATGGACCTGAGCGACGACCCGGATATACATTGCGTGGGTTTCTCGCAGCACAAGGCCGCCCAAGCTGTTGCCAATCATTTGATTTCCCGGCAACGAAAAAGAATTGCCTTCGTGGGCGCCCAGCTGGATCCGCGCACTTTGCAACGCGCGGAAGGTTTTCGCGACACGTTGCGCCGCAATGGCTTATATGACCCCCAACTGGAAGTTTTCACTTCTGAACCGTCGTCCCTTGCCTTTGGCGCCCATAGTTTCAGACAACTTTTAACTCAACATCCCGATGTAGACGCTATTTTCTTCTGCAACGATGATCTGGCCCATGGCGGCTTGCTTGAAGCGTTGCGCATGGGAATTTCCATACCAGACCAGGTCAGCGTCATTGGCTTTAACGACCTGCCAGGCAATGAACAAATGCTGCCGACCCTGAGCAGCTTGCATACGCCCAGGCGCGAAATTGGCGCTACCGCCGCGGACATGCTGTTAAAGCTAATGCGCCAGGAACCAGTAAAGCAAACGGCAGTCGATCTTGGATTCACTTTAATTACACGCGCCAGTAGCTAGAACAAAACAGGGGCAATCAAGCATGATTGCCCCTGTTTTATGCGTTGAAACCCAGCAAGAGATGCCGGTTCATCCACTCCATTCGGCTACGACGCGGCCCCATCAACCTTCAATTTCACCGTTTTTTTCTTTTTAAGGTAACGAAGCAAGGGCGGTACGACAACAATGAAAATCGATACGATCCAAAGCCCTTTCGAGATATTGCTGCTATACAGGACGTGAAGTTCACCGTTGGTTATCGACAAGGCGCGACGCAGGCTTTGTTCCATCATGTCGCCCAGCACCACCCCCAGCACCAGCGGCGCCATCGGCAGCCCGCCTTTGCGCATGAAATAACCCAGCGCGCCAATTCCCACCACCATCAGCAGATCGAACGTGCCCGCGTTAATCGCATACACCCCAATGTAGCTGATGCACAGAATGCCGGGAACCATCAGCCAGCCAGGAACAGAGAGCACTTTCGAGAAAATGCGCACCATAGGCACGTTCATGCAGAACAGCATGATGTTGGCGATAAAGATCGACGCCACCAAGCCCCAGACCAATTCAGGTTTGGTATCGAACAAGACCGGACCTGGAGTGATGTTGTACAGCGTTAACGCGCCCATCATTACCGCCGTGGTGCCTGACCCGGGTACGCCCAGGGTCAGCATCGGAATAAACGAACCAATCGCCGAAGAGGTTGCCGCCGCTTCGGGAGCCACCAAACCCCGCATATCGCCGCGACCGAACTTAGCGTCCGGATCTTTATTTTCGCAAATGCGCTTTTCGTTCGAGTAGGCCACCGCCGCCGCGACACTGGCGCCGGCACCCGGCAACACACCCACGCCAAATCCCAGGAATGCACTGCGCACGACGCTCCACCACGTATACGCCATTTCTTTCAGGTTGAAGATCTTGCGCCCGCTGGACGCGACCTCGACGGTTTGGCCGCCCATGACCTTTTCCAGCATTTCCAGCATTTCAGCCACGGCAAACAGGGCAATCACCACAATCACAAACTCAACACCGTCGAACAAGTGTACAGAATCGAACGTATAGCGATAAACGCCCGAGTTGGAGTCCACCCCCACGGTTGCGATCGCAAGCCCCACCATGGCCGCCAGAGTGCCTTTGACGGGCTCTTTTCCAAGCAGACTGGTCAGGCAGACGAAGGCGAAGACCATCAAGACAAAGTATTCGGCCGGGCCGAAGGCCAGTGCCCACTTCGCCAGCAAGGGGGCCAGCGCGATAATGCCGAACACCGCCACGATAGAACCGCAAAACGCAGACCAGGCCGACAAGGACAGGGCTACGTTCGCCAATCCTTGACGCGCCAGGGGATAACCGTCGAGCGTGGTCATGATGGCGCTGGCTTCGCCCGGCACATTAATCAGAATCGAAGTAATGCGGCCGCCGTACTCGGCGCCTACATATACCGCTGCCAGCAAGATAAGCGCCGTCTCCGGCGGTAAATTCATGGCGAACGCAATGGGGATCAGCATGGCCACGCCATTAATCGGCCCCAGGCCAGGCAATACGCCAACCATGGTGCCAATAAACGAGCCAATTGCCGCCACCAACAGATTCTGCCACGACGCGGCAACACCGAACCCGATTTCCAGGTGACTTAGAATCTCATTCATAGGAGCTCTCCCAAGATGCCCAATGGCAGCACTACATCTAGTACGCGGTCAAACAAGATAAAAAACAGCACGCTCATCACCGCGCCGCCCAGTAATACTTTCAACCACTTTCCGCCAAACAGCCGGCCGACAAACACGGTCATCAGTGTCGTGGCGACAATGAATCCCAGCATCTGAAAAAAATAAGCATAGGCGGCGCAGATGCCCACCATTATCGTGATTCGGACGCTTGCACCCGGCGGATTGGGTTCCGACTGATTGCCGCCGCGAAATGTCATCCAAAGACCGCACAACGCGATAATGGCCGCGATCAACATGGGAAAAGTGCGCGGACCGACCGGCTCATAAGAAAAGGGCGCTTCGATGTCCCAGCCCAACCACACCATCAAGGCGGCAAACACAAGGGCGCATACGCCTAATATTCGATCATTCATAATCTGAGATTCCGACCAGGAGTCGTAAAAGTGTTCCAGCAACAGCGCCCGAGCCTTTCGTTTCGAAATACAGCCGGGCCGTTACTGAAGTGTGTTGAATTAGCGGGAAAGGAGCAAGAGGGGCCCCTTATATCAAGACGCAGGGAAACGCTTGTCCGCTAACTCAAGCCGATGTGACTTATTTTTTAATCAGACCGAACGAATCGGCCAGCTCTTTATAGAATCCGACGCGCTCTTTGACATAGGTGTCCAGTTCAGCACCGGTTTTATTGAAGGGGAACAAGCCTTGCTGTTTTTGCAGAGCAGCAAATGAGGGATCGGCCATGGTTTTGTTAAACGCATTGACCCACCAATTGTATTGCTCGTCGGTAACTTTGGGCCCAACGTAAAAACCGCGAATAATCGGCCAATCGATGTTGTAGCCCTGTTCCGTCGCGGTCGGAATATTGGATAGCTTGCCTGGCAAACGTTCTGTATTGAATACGGCCAATAAACGAATCGGGGCTCCGCCTTCCAGCATGGTGAAGGCTTCTGCTGCATCGCCCATGTAAGCCTGGATATGACCGCCGCGTAGTGCTGTTATGGCTTCGCCACCGCCTTCAAATGCCACAAAACGCATGCGTTTGTAATCCACCCCGGCAGCTTTCGCTGTCAGGGCGGCTTTCATCCAATCCTGGCTGCCCACAGTACCGCCCGCAGCCAATACAATTTTGCTGGGGTCCGTTTTAAATGCATCCATCAACTCTTTCAGGTTTTTGTATGGGGAATCGTCGCGCACGATAACCACGCCGTAATCGGCCCCAATACCCGCCAGCCAACGCACGTCGTTCACGTTGTACTTGCCAAATTTCCCTTGAGCCAGATTCAACAGGGAACCACCCGAAAAGGCGATGATTGCGCCGGGTTCAGCAGGTTTTTGCGCCACGACATGGTTGTAGGCAACGGCGCCGATACCGCCAGGCATATAAACAATACGCATGGGCTCTTTTAATTGGGTCGATTGCTTCAAGGCTTCCTGGGCCAAGCGACAGGTCAGGTCAAAACCGCCGCCCGGTTGTGCCGGAGCAATACATTCCGGACGGCGGGGCTCGTCGGCCACGGCCGTCGACATGGCGATAAAGGAACTTGAGCAAAGCAACATTCCCGCAACGAGGCTGGGAACAAACGATTTTTTCATTGTCATCTCCGGTAAAAACAACAACAGGATTGAATCCTGTCTTCTTATTGCCTGATTTCGGCAAGTTCGTACCGTACAAAAAATAACTTTCCGCAAGCTTTCAATTTGCCGTTTCCCCGCCCAAAGTATTATTTAAAGGGCCAAATCTAGGGAAAACACTAACGTCGCACGACATCCTTTCGGCTCTTCCAATGAGTCCAAAATAAATCGACCGTGGTGCTGGGTCATGATGGTTTGGACAATCGCCAAGCCCAAGCCGGCACCGCTGGATTTTTTGCCCGCCGCCCCTCGGCGAAATCGAACACCCGCCTTTTCAATATCGGAGCTGTTCATTCCGGGGCCATTATCTTCGACTATCAAAAAAACCCCGTCGTCTCGCCGGGTCACACGCAATGTAACGATGCCTTCTTCAGGCGTATAGCGGATTGCATTATCGACAAGGTTGGTCATCGCTTCGCGAATCAGCCACTCGGCGCCTCGAATGTAAACAGGCAAGTCAGACCCATCAAAACCGAAATCAAGCCGTTTGGCACGCGCGATCGGATACATGTCTTTTAGAACGCTTTGCGCCAATGCCGTCAAGTCGAATTTTTCAAGCTCCGTTTCCGCGTCGAACAACGAGCCTTCTTTCGCCCGCGCCAGCGCCAGCATCTGATTCGTCGTGCGAACGGCCCGATTCAATCCTTCACGCATGGCATAAAGAACAGAGCGAACCTCTTCAAGATCGTTGTCACGCAATGCATAATCGACCTGGGTCCGCAAAACCGAAAAAGGAGTACGCAATTGATGCGCCGCATCGTTCAAGAATTGCCGCTGCATACGGCCTTGTTTCGCATAACGGGCGATATGTTCATTCACCGCAGCCACAAGGGGCTGGACTTCATAGGGAATATCTTCGGCAACAATAGGTCGTAAATCGTCGGCGCGCCGCTTTTTAAGTTCCCTATGCAATCGGGTCAAAGGGCGAATGGCAAATAACACGCCAAAAACAACAATGAAAATTACCAGGCCGACCAACATCAAGTCACGTTCGATGGAACGCAACAACATGGAATGAATGAATTGTTCCCGGGTGTCGATATCTTCAGCGACTTGAATGATGACTCGGCCGGCCTGAGCGTTTTCGGTAGTTGAATCCATGGGCCGGGCCATGGCCGCAATGCGTATCGGTTGATCCAGATAATCCGCACTGTAAAACTGCGGAACGCCGGAAATCAATGGTGTTTTCGGCAAGGGAAGTTCTTGATTGCCTATTTCCGCCAACCCATTTTCAGTCATTACCCGAAAATAAACGCGTTCATTCGCGGTTAACTCAAAAAACTCCAGCAGAAGATAGGGTTGTTCCAGGGCCAGGCTGCCACTGTCAGTCGAAATATTGTGATCAATCGAACGTAAGGCCCCTATCAGCGATCGGTCATATGCGGCATTGACCTGCGTACGTAATTGATGATTTGAAAGCCATAACGCGATCACCATAATAATGATCAACGCCGGCACAATAGACCACAATAAAATCGACTTAAGGCTACCCGACCACGAGTAAAGGCGCCTAAGTTTCACTCAATGACTCCAGGCAATAACCCATGCCGCGTAAGGTCACAATTTGCGTACCGGTGTCGACCAGCTTTTTTCTAAGCCTATGCACCAATACTTCAATGGCTTCCAAATTAATGTCTTTTTCCTGCGAGTTGATGCGGTCCAGAATTTGCTGCTTGCCCACCGGTTCACCGCTTTTCTGAATCAGCACTTTTAAAACCGCATATTCCTTGGGCGATAAAGCCAACGACTCGCCATTGACAAAAAAGCGTTGTGCCGCGGTATCCAGACTTAATACACCGAGTGTCAAGCGGGGGTGCTCACGTCCGCGACTACGTCGTACCAAAGCAATCAGCCGTGCTTCCAGCTCCTCGATAACAAATGGCTTGGATACAAAATCATCAGCTCCTTCATGTAAAGAATTGACTCGTTCCGTTATGGAATCGCGGGCAGTCAAGATAAGGACAGGGGTACGGTCATCACGTGCTCGAAGCCGGGTCAAAAACGTATGGCCATTCATTCCCGGCAAACCTAAATCCAAAATAATCGCATCGAATTCTTCAACGGCTAATCGACGTTCGGCCAGTTCGGCGTCATCAGCCCAATCAACGATGAATCCACCGTGACGAGCAAGGCTTCGCGAAAGCCAATGAGCAAGTTCGATTTCATCTTCAACCAGAAGTATACGCATAGAAAGGGAGGGCCTGCTTGAGTGGGTAAAAGGAGAAATGTTTGTCTTTTATCTATTATTTTTATATCTAAAGATTAATGATAATGGAAGCCTGTGGATAAGTGGAGCAAGCTATCTTTAGTTATTTATTTCAACGGTTTACATCGTTTTCAAGATGGGCATAAGTTTTGTTTTATTGAAGGATGGATTTTGGACAACTTTTAAAGGAGATTGGGAACAGAGGGTTGTTCGTCCTTGATCCACAAACTGTGCACACCTCCTCTACTTAGTAGTTATCCACAGCCTACAAAATTGTAACAGTTCGGTAAGAAGGCAGTGAAAGGAGAAAAACAGAGTTTTCCAGGAAGAGCTGAACAAAAAATGCTCAGAAAAATCCAATTTCAGGAATAAAAGCCAAACTGAAAACGATTTAAGCCTTCAAAAAAGCGTTCCCAAGACCTGAGGGCGATTTTGTTCTCGTCATGCCAGCCAATCGATGGCCGTGCTCTGGTAATCCTCCCGAAAAAGGAACGGTCTTAAAGGTAGAATTTTCTAACAGCAGTATTTAGGGAATTTTGCATGAAGACCTCACGCTTTACCGACAGCC
>LNAP01003072.1_pt1 | contig 16142 bp, 22 predicted proteins | sample 602601 | NCBI WGS metagenome assembly LNAP01 (sample SAMN02440304, study PRJNA202911) | soil metagenome | biome: Subtropical and temperate rainforests or woodlands; isolation source: soil samples (1 kg each in a 20% v/v slurry with milli Q water) were... ... | reverse complement strand
GCCATGCCGCCGGAGCATGCCCGAGGCGCCTCGGCGCGGATCTACCTCTACATGGTCGACCGCTACAAGCTGCGCCTGTCGAAACTGGATCGTCGCGTGTACGAGGCCTGGAACCGGCAGTACCCCATCAGCGAGTGGGAGCGGTGGCGCAACCAAGCCAACGGCTGCGCGATGGGGTGGGGGAATCCCTATGTTGGCGAGGTGGATATGAAGCGATGTTTAATGGTTTTTGGACGACGTTAAGCGGTTTTTTGCATGAACTAAAGTTGTTGATAGGTGCGACCAGCGCACTTGTAGGGTTAACCTAGAAATTCGTTACTTGCATCGATGATTTCGCTCAGTTAACCTCACGCTATCCACCCAGCGGAGGATCGTGACGTGAACAAATCAAACCACGAGGAAATGAAAATCGTGGGCTGCAAGCTCCCACCGTGCGAGCGTGAAGCTGTTCAGGCTGCGGCCCGCCAGGCGGGCAAATCGGTTAATGCCTGGCTGCAAGCATTGATTCGAGAGGAATTAGAGAAGGGCTCTGCACGAGCGGCATAGCCCAAAAACACGAAAACCCCGCCGGCAAGCGAGGTTTTCGTGTCACAACAACGGTGATCGGCCCATACCCTGAGAAAGTTCAGCCGACACCTTACGTGGTGAGCACATTATGGCTCTCTAGCTGTGTATACGCAAGCATAGCAAGGGGTAGCGTGTTGCTCGCCGCCAGGATGGCGGACGAATGGCAGTCAAATCGATCGGCGAATTCCTCGCGAAAAACGCCCACCACCTCGAAAAATCTCCCCGGCGGGGCTCGGTTCCTGCCGAGCCAGCGGCAGCTTCTCCCGCACAGCCCCCGGCATACGTGCCGCACCGCTACGTACCTCGACAGTACCGCGCAGGAAATTACTGCGGGCACGACCCAGCAGCTCCGGCTCTCGAGATCACACGCCCGGCCACCGATCGCCGTCGACCGAAAATCCTCGAGGTGCTGCACGAAAACGTCAGCCGGTACTATCACGAGCCGAGGCTGATCCCCAATCTGCGCGATTGCTGCGTTCATCGAAACGGTCGCCGCGACCGGCGTAAACACAAAATGCGCAGTGAGCGCCGTGAGGCGATCGTACAGATCCTGCGCGCCTGCGCGCATTTCGTAGACCTTACCACCCTGCACCTCGGCCGCCACGTACCCGCGGGTTTTGCGTGGACGACGAAAGCCCAGCTGCGAAAGTTAACGAGCCTCGGTGCGAAGCGCTTCGACCGCGCGCTGCGCGATCTGCGCGAGTCGAAAATCGTGAGGATTTTCGAGCGGAGCAAGCGCCACCCGTTTATCGAGGGCGAGTTCCGCGCCGAACCTGCGATCAAAATTTTCAGCCAGCATTTATTCGGGGCGTTTGGTCTCGCGAAATGGCTGGAGGCGGAGATGGAGAGGGCCCGTCAACGCCATGAGCAACGCAAAGCCCAGCGCGCCGAGGCCGAGGCCAAAAAGCCGCTTAGTGGCGCCGCCCAGGCCCGCGGCGCTCTGGTCCTGGGCGGGCTGGCCGACAGCCTCGTTGCTGGCAGCACGCGGGCAGACAGGCGCACCAACCAGCAGAGCAAAAAATCACAGCGTGAAGACATCCTGCGAAAGCGCGATCAAATGATTCGGGAATTCCAGGAGGCTAACCCGAACCTCGACGCTGCGAGTATCCGGCGAACCGTCGACGATGGGCTCCGACGACGCGGCATCGATATCTATGCGATCCAGCGTCAAACGTTCCCCGACGACTGACCCCCTCCGATTCACCTGCTGATCCGCACACCGGACCTCGGCGGACTCCCCACGCCCAGACCACGGCAACCCCCCGCAAAACCGCCTCTCCCATCGCTCCAAGCAGGCGAAAACACCTGCCAAACGCCCCCTAACCCGCCCTGGATTGCCTGCTGAATAGCTCTACGCAGTCCCTGGAGGCGGTGCCATGGCCACTCCCACGAGGCAAAAAACTTTAGTGTCCCCACCCTTCAAATTTAGTGTCCTACGAAACCCTCAGCGGTTAACTAATCAGTTCTGCAGGCCGAACCCTCATGCACTCAAAGACATCCAGGATTAGAAGAGCAAGAGCACAAGAAAAGAAGCAGAGCAACGTCGACTCGCGCTGATTCGCGCCCAAGGGCGCTGCGCGAGAGCAAACCAAATCGCGGGCTGCTCGCCCGCACCCCGGCAGGAGCCTGCAGCCCCTGCACCCTCATTCTGTGAACGTGCATGCTGTCGCTATAGCACAGCGCTGAGTTGCAGCTAAAGGCCCCAAAAGGGAGGGAAGTGGTAAGGGCCACAGCGTACCCATAGCCGCCCTACGTGCCTGGTAGATGCGTTTTTCAAGGATCACCCGCCACCCATGTAGCGGGTGATTACTACGTCCTCTATGAGAGATTTTGGAGGGCATCAGCACTCATCGCTCGGATGACGCCGAGCGTCATCTTGCAGTCAGCCAGCGCCCGGTGCGCCCCGCCAGCATCAATGCCGCATGCTTCAGCAGCCACACCCAGTTTCAGCCATCGCCAGGTGCTGCGCCGATCGCTCCACTCCCCGTTGTGCTGGGCATATAGCCGCATCGCGCAGCCGCTCTCCGGCCTGGCCCAGGAGAGCCCATGCCGAGAAGCGGTCTGCTCGATGAGTCGCATGTCGAAATCAGCGCCGTAGGCAATCACCAGCTGGCCGGCGACTAGCTCGACCAGCCGCGGGTGGATCTCTGCCCAGGTCGGCGCGGTGGCCACGTCATCGTCAGTGATGCCGTGAATCGCCGAAACCTCGGCCGGGATCGCCCCGGATGGGCGCACCAGGGTATCGAGCAGCACCTCGCCGTGAACATCGATCACGCTGATCTCGATCACTTCAGCATCGTCGCCAAGGCCCGTCGTCTCTGTGTCAAGGACGAGTGGGGCGGCATCGAGCCAGGCGCGAGCAGTTGCCGAGGCCTCGGCCGACCAGCAGCGGACGCAGATCCCCCTCACCAGGTCCTCGGTATCCACGCGCTCACCGCAGCGGTTGCACGGAGACGTTCCGACCAGCGCCCTACCCTCCTTGAGCGCCGCGGCCTGCGCAGGAGTCGCAGGGCGGTACGGGCGCAGCGGCACGCAGAGCGCGCGGTCGTAGACCGGTGCCCAGCCCCGACGGAACCAGGCTTCGCCGGCAGCGGTTTGCCCAGGTGCAGGTTTTAACCGCTCCTGTCGCAGATGGCTTTTGCAGAGCAGGCCGCGAGCCTCGGCCTCCGTGCGCGAGATTCTGGCCATCGATTATCCCTCCTGTCCTTCTTCCTCGGCCTTCTGCGGCTTGGCTGGCTTCGCTTTGCGTGCCTGCTCCAGCTCGCGGGTGAGCTGCTTTTCGCGCGCCTCGAGCGCTTCGACCAGACCGCGGAGGTGGGCTAGATCCTCGCTTGCCTTCTCCGCCTTCTCCTGCGCTGCCTTTGCAGCCTTCTGAGAGGTTTCCAGCTCGCGCGCAGCGGTTTCCAGGCGGGCTTGGCACGCCTGCTCGCCCTTCTCCGCCCGGTTCACCTCGCGCAGAGCTTTCTCGGTCTCGGCCTGTGCCGCCGCAGCACGTTCGCGAGCCTCCTGTTCGCGAGCCTTCAGATCAGCCACCAGGGCGTTGAGGCGCTCGACCGATTCGGCGCTGACTGCCGCCGACTTCTCGGCCTGATGCCTAGCGGCTTCGCTGGCTTCTAGGGCGCCGCGTAGGCGCTCGATCTCAGCTTCCAGCCTCGGCACAGCCTCAAGTCGCAGCTCGGCGCGGGCCAGCGCCTGGCGGGACTTCTCGGCCTCTTCGCGCTCGCGCGCCGCAGCTTCGTGCACTTCTTTAATCGCCGCAGCGTGTTCTTTCTGCTCGCGATCACGCTCGCCCTGTACGGACATGATCAGGGCCGCTTGTCGCTGCGCCTGGTCCTGGCTTGCTTGCAGCTCACCCAGCAGGCGTTCGATCTCTTGTTTCAGCTCGATTGCCTCGGCCTGGCAAAACTCCAGATCGTCTTCGGCCACCGTTGCACGTGAGTCGGACTCCGCGCCGGCGTTGCGCGCAGCCTCTAGCACCTGCTCGGCGATCAATGCGGTAATCCGCGGGTCGAGCTGGATTTCCGCAGCTTTGAGTCGCGGCTGCGATTCCTTCCATGCCTTGAGCAAAGGGGCAACCAGGTTTGGGCTGCCGCCTCCAAGTAACGCAGTGACCTTCCTCACGCTTGGCTTCTCGCCGCCCTCGACGAGCTGCCGAGCCGCCGCTGCGACGGTGTCTTCTGTGATCCTGCTCATGCTGAACTCCTTTCGCTGATGAGAGCATCGTAACGGATAACAGATAACAAGTAAATAACAGATAACAAATATCAGTGACGTTATTTGTTATTTTCCCCGTTTCAGGCAACAAAAAAGGCGCCGAGGCGCCTTCTTCACTGCTCAACCCTTCCGTTACTGCAGCCCCCCTCAACCACCTCAGCCCCGAACTCCGCCTTCCAGGCCTTGAGTTGGGCGTGGTTCGCCCCTTTGGTCTCGATGCGCTTGCCGGTGACCGGCTGGACGTAGACCTTGACCTGGTGAGGGCGGCGCTGCTTCAGGGGCGCGGGTGCGGTCATCTCCTGCTCGACATACTGCGGATCGAGGATGCTGACCACCTTCTCCAGATCCACGCCGTACTCGCTCGTCAGCGCCTTCAGCTTCTCTTCGAACTCCATTTCGTGCTGGAGGCTGGCGTAGGCCTGCAGTTGCTCCAAGAGAGCCATGCTTCGCCAGCGCAAGCCGTCACCCTAGTACAGGTTTTCTCTATCATTAGGGCGGCTTGCATAAGTTATGCAACTGAAATACGCTTTGCGCATTGCATAACCATCACCACTTGCGAGGTCTCTGATGATCCTGGTGCTCGGCGGAGAAAAGGGCGGTAGCGGCAAGAGCTGCCTCGCGCAGAACCTGTCTGTCTGGCTCCAGCGTCGAGGGCACGACGTGCTGCTGATCGATGCCGACCCTCAGGGCACGTCGGTTGACTGGGCGCGTGAGCGCGAGGAAAACCCTGATCTACCTGATATCCAGGTGGAGTCAGCTCACGGAGACATCCGCAAGAAGCTTCTTGATCGAGCGAAGCGCTTTGAGATGATCGTCGTTGACGCTGGCGGCGCTGACTCGGTCGCCCTGCGTTCCGCGCTGACTGTCGCGACGCACGCCCTCCTCCCGTTCCGGCCAAAGCGCCGCGATTTGAAAACGCTGCCGCATGCCGAAGAACTCATCACGGTCGCAAAGTCGATCAACCCCGACTTGATCGCTAGGGCGATCATCACGCAGTGCCCGTCCCTGCCGAGTCAAGTCGGGCGTATCCTGGAATCAAAAGAGGCCTGTGAAAGCTACGGGCTGCCACCGCTAATGGCGTTCACGGCAGCCCGGAACGTCTACGACGACGCAGACGAATTCGGCTCATCAGTCCTTGAGGTTGGTAGCGATCAGAAGGCCATCGACGAGATCGAGCAAATTGCACGCGAATTGTGGGGAGTTGAATAATGGGCATCGGTAGTCTGAAGAAAGACGCCCGGTCGAAGGCCGCTTCGAAAGAGGCTGACGACTTCATCGCCGGCGCAAAAGTCGACGGCTCAAAGGTCGAAAAGCCCGCGAAGCGCGAGCGTATCTATAAGCGAGTCACTTTCTCACTGAGTGACGATATCGACCAGGAGATCGATCGCCTGAGCTTAATTCCGCGTGAGTTCCGCGCGAGTCGCTCCGATGTGATCCGTGCTGCCGTCGCTCTGCTCGCAGAACAGAGTGACGCAGAGATCGCGAAGCGCATGCAGGAAGCGTCGCAAAAGTAGCGATCAAGCGAAGCCCGGGACCCGGCCACTGAGCCGGGTTTTTTGTGTCTGCATTACTCGCCTTCCATAAGCTTCATCGCTTATGATAGCTCCGCAAGTTGCCGAGCTTGCATAGCTTATGTAAGTTACGCAAAAACGAGAAAGCAGGAGGCACCATGATCGCAACAGCCAACCGCACCGCGCCCACCTGGGTTTTCACCGGCATCGCCTGCGCGCTCTCGAGCGTGACCGCAGTGTCGGTCGCCCTGGCGATGTTTGCACTGATCGACGATCCCATCCTCGCCGCGCTTTTCGCCGGAGCCGCGGTCCTCCTAGATGTCTACAAGTACCTCGCATGGCCGCTGGCACTTTCCACCCTGTTGGGGCGTAGGTTCGCAGCTGCCGCTCTCCTCGCGCTGACCGCCCTGGCCCTGGCTGGCGTTTCTGGCTGGGCAACTTACGACCGACTCATGCACTCGATCATCGGTAGTCGCGCCGAGCACCAGGCTCTCCAGGCTCAACGCATCGCCGATCTCGAACAGGCACGCACTGTTGACCAGCAGCTGATCGCCAGCCTGGCCGCTGAGGCGGACTCGACCCGCGCCCAAGCTGAAGCCATGCGGGCCCGTGGGATGGTTTCCCGCGCCCTGGAGCTGGAGGCCAGCGCTCTGCCCCGCATCGCCGATCAGCGCGACCAAGCTCGCCAGCGCCTGGATGCCACATCGCTCGAGCTGACCCAGCTCCGAGCCTCGACGCCGAAAGGGGCCGGCCTGCCGCTCGAGATGGCCACCCTCCTCTGCCTCGGTTTCGCCCTGGCACTGGAAATCGTCCCTGCCCTGCTGCTCTCGGTTGTCCGCGGATCGTTTTCCGCGCCGAGGGCTCCGGTGGTTGCCGAGACGGCTGTTGAGGTCACCTCAAACAACTTCCAGGTCGTACCGGAAACCCAGGAAACCGCCGTAGAAACCGAAATCAGCACTGCAGAAACGCCGGAACCCGCAGCGTCTGAAAGCCCCGCAGTGCAGGCCGAAAACGCAGAGTTGCTCCAGAAACTGCTTACCCTGGCCTCAGAAACGCCGGCCGGCGAGCGGGTAAAGCTGAAGGAATTCGCGAAAACGCACCGGATCGGAAACCTGCGCGCAGCCAGTATTTTCGGCGTTGCGGCGGAGATCGGAGCCCTTCAGAAAACGACTACGGGCTATCTAGCCGCATAGCATGAAAGAATAAAAGCATGCTTTCATGAAATTGTGTTTTAAGGGTAGAATTCAGGTCAGAAGGCCGGCCCTCGCTTCCGGGCATCGCCGCGTTTATCATGCATTCATAAATTCATGAAGAGGCCGCTCCATGGCATCGATCATCGCTGTATTGCAGCAGAAGGGTGGGGTGACGAAATCGACCATCGCACGCGCTGTTGCCGCAGAGGCTACCCGGGCGGGCTTGGATACGCTGCTGGCCGATCTCAACCCACAGCAGCAGACGAGCTACCTCTGGGCTGTCTCACGCGACGAGGCGGGCCACCAGCCGCGCGTCGATGCGGCGGTCTACCATCGCGCAGACAAGCTGCTAAGGGATGCAGAGGGGAGGGCGCTTACCGTCGTCGACGGTGGCCCGCACGCCAGTGCGCAGAGCCTGGAGATTGCCAGGGCATCGAGGCTGATCGTCATCCCGACCGGCGTGACCACTGACGATCTGCGAGAAGCCCTCAAACTGGGCTCCGAGTTCGTCGCTGCCGGCATCCCGCGTGAGCGGATGCTCTACGTCCTGAGCCGAACGCCTCAGTCGGATCGCGAGGTCGCCGGGGCGCGGACGAACATCGAGGCATTCGGTTTCGCGTGTGCTGATGGCCATATCCCTCTGTCCACCGGCTACGGTGCGGCGATGGATGTTGGCCTGGCTATCACTGAAACCCGATTCAAAGGGCTGAACGAAAAGGCTGGCGGTGTAATCCAGCAGGTTTTCGATCAAGCCCTTCGCGCATGAATTCATGAGGTCATGAAATGAGTAAAGCTAAGCAGCCGGCGCCGGCCGGCCTCAAGATCGATCCATCAGCTTTCGGCGCGAAAAGCCCAGCCCCGGTCGCACCGGCTAACCTGGATCGGACTCCGAGCGTCGACACGAAGCCCGTGCAGATCCGGGTTCCCGTCGAGAAACACACCGAAATCAAGGCTTACGCGGCTGAGCAGCAGATGAGTATCACCGACCTTCTGCTGATGGCTTATGAAGAGTATCGGCAGCGGCACAAGTAACCACCGACCCGGCTCAGGCCGGGTTTTTTGTCAGTTTATTTCATGAAATCATGTTTACATGAAAACATGAATGCCCTATAGTGAAGCTGTCCCAGGGCAACCACGGAGAACCGCCATGGACCGCATCACCGTTCGCGAGGCCTACGGCCACAACCTGCCCCTCGGCATCGACGCCCAGGTCCCGCACGAGATCCTGGACCTCGACGAGTACGACGTCCCCAGCTGGGAGGAAATCAGCAAGATGCGCGCTCATGTGGACGAGCTGATGGCTCAGGAGATCCCGTGGCTTGAGGGTGAGGATCTCGCGGCTCGGAGCGCTCGCCGGAGCGCAATCAATGCGGCGCTTCTCGCTGAGGCGGAGTCCGTGATTTGCGCGGCTAATCGTTACGCTGCGATGCGTCACGGGATCGAAAAGGTGCGCCGTGCTGCGCGCTGGGGCGTCGCCCCGCTCGTGCGTTCGAACCACTTCGGCAGCTTCTGAGGGGGCGGCACCTCGATGCCAACCTTCATAGCCATCACAGATATCGGCAAAGAGGAATCATCATGTTCAAAATCGTCAGCATGCGCGAGTCGCGCCACGTAATCCACGATCCAGCCGTCGTCCGAACCTGCAGCTCGCTCGAGGCTGCCTTGAAATGCGTGCATCATCTCATTGATAAGCTCGACTACTCGCGCGAAGATCTCTGTATTCCTATTCGCGAGCCACAGGGTAGGGCGGCAATAGTGTTCGGTGACGAGGGTGAGCGGATCTGGTCGAAGTATGCGAAGAACGAGGGTTTTCTGTGCGTTCAGTCTTGGCAGCTTGACCCTTGCGGCCACATCAAGGCTGTCAGCCGCCTGACAATCCGCGAATGTGAGCGCGATTGGCATAGCGGTGAGCTCAAAGAGAATGCGCCGGAACACTGGGATGACGAAGAGGTCGACTTAAAATTGCGCGAAGTCCGGCCGGCCTGATGGCCAACCCATGCAACTGGCCGACCTGGACAGGCGCAGAACCATCGCGATCGACTAACAGACTCTTTCCGCTCGCCCGGAGTTGACCAGGCGGCGCAGGCAACACCCCCACCTGAACCCGATTCACTGCGAACTGACGGGGAGGGCAAAAATAACAAATCGCCGGTTCCACCGAGTTTCCGGCCTACCTCGCAGACCCTGAATTCAAGTTCACGGAAATAGGGATCTGCCCATGAAGCTCCTTTTCTGCATTACCACGACTGTCGTCGAAGCGCTCGCACCGACGCGTGCGTTCACTTCTAACGACCGTGAGCTAATCGATTTCGCTCGACTCAAATGCGACCTTCACGCGCAAGCAGGGATCGAGGAGCTCAGCTGCTATCACCCAGAGACAGATGAAACTGAATGTTGGCCGGCGCGTGATTGGGACGATGGTGAAGAGCTTGCTACCGCCATCCAGGTCTTCAGAGAAAGCGGGACCTTCCTGACTTTCGACGCCACCGACCCACAGGATCGCCTTCGCTTTGTCCTGGAGGCTGACGCCCACGGTTGTGGCAAACAGGCTCGCAAGTGCCTGGAAGAGATCGCCGCATGAGCCGGATTCGTGTGATTTCCAGCATCAAGATCGACTGGCCTGTCGTATCCCGGCTGGCGAAATCCCTGGGGATCTTCGCCGTGATCGCCATGGCCAGCGTCGAAGCCCCGCGCACGGTAAATCGCGGTGTCAAACGAGCAACTAGCCGATGAATTACGAAGTGCAGATCTGGGATCAAATATGTCGGGGCGCTTTATGGCTACTTAAAGCGTCGGTGATTCTTACCTGTATTGCGTGCGTCGTCGCCATTGCTATTCCCGTCGTCGCTTTGACTTTCGGTTTTATTTAAAACTCAACGGAACGAGACTCTTACTATGAAAAAACTGCTCCCCCTGGCTATCGCGGCAACCCTGCTGACCGGCTGCGCAACCGTCCAGAATCCGGACGGTAGCACGAAGAAAACCGCCGCATACGGCGGCCTGGGCGCTTTGGCGGGTGCCGCTGCCGGCGCTCTGATCAACCATGACGACCGCGGCAAGGGCGCCCTGATCGGCGCTGCCATCGGCGGAGCCGGCGGTGCTGCCCTGGGCTACCGCGCAGACAAGCAAGAAGCCGAGCTGCGTCAGCAGATGCAGGGCACCGGCGTTGAAGTGCAACGCCAGGGCGACGAGATCCGCCTCGTCATGCCCGGGGCGATCACGTTCCCGACCGGCAGCGACCAGCTCCAACCGGCCTTCCAGGACACGCTCAACCGCCTGGCGGGCAGCCTGGCCGCGAACCCTGGCAGCTCCGTCGAGGTCACCGGCCACACAGACAACGTCGGCTCGCTGGCCAGCAACAACGACCTGAGCGAGCGCCGCGCGGTTTCCGTGGCCCGCATGCTTCCCCAGGGCGGTGTCGAGAAGTCCCGGATCAAGGTCTTCGGCGCCGGCCCGAGCCAGCCGATTACGTCGAACAGCTCGGAGGAGGGCAGGGCGAAGAACCGGCGCGTCGAAATTAAACTTGTCGGGATGCCGGAACCCATTGCGGCAAACTAAATAAGAGTGATAGAAACGCCGGCAAAATGCCGGCGTTTTTGTCCTTAAACAAGAAACTAATCAAAGTTTTGTATGTCAAAATCTTCAAGAAGTGAAGATCAAGATTTCAAGGAGTGAATATGAAAAACCTCGCCATCGCCGCCACCCTGATTGCCACCGCTATTGGCCTGGCGGGCTGCGCTGAAGATCAACTTCCAGGCGAAGCAACGCATAAAGTCGTATACTCGCCGGAAATCTCGGCATTCTGGAATAAGAAGTTCCAGCCGATTCGACTTGAAGGCGATCAGAAGAAATTCGTGTACGGAAATTACGACATCGGTGGCGTCGTGTGCCAAGAGTTTGCGCATATCGACGGCAAGTATCTCCATGAAGGAGCCTCACATGACGAGCGCTGTGGCTATGCAAATGGATTTTGGCGATCAACGATGATCAAATTTGAAAATGGGAAATACAGCGTTTACGTTCCAGAAGATGATATTCAAGGTTTCGCCAAGGCTCCGCACCTATTTGACGAAGAGTATTATGATGAATTCGTGGCGCAGTTTATGGTGAGCGCTCCGAAAACTCAGTGTAACAGCGCTCCCCCTGTAGATCGCTACTGCGACCAGGTGCTTACTAACTATCGAGTGGCTGATTACGCAAATAAACCGCTACCCGCAAAACGCGAGTTCCTGAAAGAAAATCGAAGATACAGCTATTATCCAGCAGCGGCGATCAAGATGCAGGAAGAAACAAACCACACCTACATTTCCAAGATTCTCGGCAAATGATAGGGCAAAAATGAAACCCCGCCGAAGCGGGGTTTTTTTTGCCTGGTTATTTTCCAGAAGCTTTCTGCTCCTGCCCTCGAAGGCTCCCGCCTACGAGCCTGGAAATTCCCCTGTGCGCCTGCCCCGTTACTGCGTTAGTTCCGACCCTCTGAATCGTACTGCCAATATTAGCCGCAACGCCCTGGCTGACGTTCTCGTAGGGGTTAAGAGCCGGCTCGCCCAAGCTGATCATGTTGAGTACGGTGCGCGGGAAGTTAGTAATTAGCTGCGCAGCGGTGACGCAAACTGACCAGCATAGTACGGCGAACACAACTGCCAGCATGAGGCCACCGATCAGAACACCTGCAAGAGATTCAAGCGGCTTACCGAGTTCTGCCGTACCGGGATCAAGCATGCCGAACATGCCGCCAATCATTACACCGACAAAAGGCAAGCCGACGTTAGTGATAACGACAGCCGCAGCCAGGCCGCCGGCGGCGAGCATCGGATAAAGCCCGATAAAAACCAGGATATTCCAGCCCTTGGCTGCCATCTGCGAGCTGTGCTCTTCACCTTTAGGTGCAGCTTGTGCGGCGGCCCAAAGCGTAACTCCGTAGAAACTCGAAATCACAAAGGTCAGCCAAGAGATAACGCCAAAGATTCCGTATATTACGAAAATAATCGGCAGTACATATCCGATCAGTGCGCCCGCAATAATTAGTGTTACACCAATTCCTTTTATGATCGAGTTGTCGAGCATGGCAAGCGGTTTAAAAACTTTCGACGCCATACCTGCTAAGTAACTGCCGCCGACGATTCCAATCCCCGTCCCGGCCATCGCGCGACCCCATGACGTAATTACCGAAAGGTTTAAATCCTCAGGGTTTTTCAAGAAGTCAGTCGAAAATATTTTTTGAAAAAGTGGCTCTTCTCCATCATCGCGAAGTTTTCCGACATTTTTGATCGCACTGTCGTGCGCTATTTTCGTCATAGTGTCGCCGCTAGTCAGAGTGCTCAGTTCACTTTTCGGCATAAGATTTGATGTGGCACCTTCGGCGTAACTTTGGAGTCGAGAAAAGTCAGACGCTGCGCGAAGTACAAAGCTACTTCCCGCCATCCAGCCCCAACTTTCCATTTCTCTATAAACGATTTCAGCAGAGGCGACGTGCTCGGCTGCGATAGTTTCTCTAACGATCCGAGAGATAGTGGTGGCGTACCATTTCGAAAGTTCACTGATATAACCACTTTCGCTCTTGTTGAAGGCGGACATCGCCGTTTCGCTCAGCCCGGTGTTTGTGTGATCATCAGGGGCGCCGAGAGTCGAGTCGACTCGACTTAGAGACATTGCGACGAGCCCGAGCCAAACTTCGCGCTGTGCTCTGGCGATGCCGGCGCGGATCGCTCCGTCATTCTGCGCTCGAGTCGATTTATATTCGTCGGAGCACGTAAATTCACTCCATGGACAAAAAAGACCTTCCGACGCCATATCGGTTTCTACTGTCCCGTCTACCGTGCTGTTTGTGACGTAATCGCTACCCGAATTATATGCGCCGGATTTTGCCATCGCATCGTTTGGCGCGATAAGCGGGATCTCATATGCATCGACGAGCTTCTGGATGTACTGGTTAGTCTCGCCACTGAGCGAAAAACTTCCGTGCTTATATGTGTCGCGCCACTTCGCCTCGATCAATTCGGTTGCGATAGTGGACGCAGATGCACCGCTATAAACATTGTAAGGGTTTTTCTTTCGATGATCTGCGCCAATCTGAACGGCCACAGAATACCAGTTTATTGTTTGTTGCCTTACCTTCTCTCTGTCAGGTTTATATTTAAAATCAGGTTCCTCGAACATATTAAATCTATGCATCAGCCTGAACGACTCGCTTTGTATGTAGTCACCAGCCTGGCTAGCGTTTTTGGCAATCCCGGCGATTAGCGAGTGAGCCGGTGTGAGAGTAATGCCTTGACCGCCTGCGCTGCCGACAGTCACAACAGGCGCGCAGAGCATCATCGCGCCAACGAGTCGCATCGGATAAAAGAACGCCTCGTTACTATTCTGCGCACCGAAGAAATTCCCATTATTGCGCAAGCGGAAGATGCCAAGGAATACCGCCCACGCACCAAGAACGCCGATCACGAGGAGGCCGGTAGTCGAAAAGAGCGAGGCGAAAATAACCAGGGGAGTGATATCGGAAACCGATGCTATGTACTGTTGGGGGATCTCACCCGCATCGAAAATCCACTTTCCAAAAACCCACATCAGCATTGAGTTAGAGAACGATTCCATATTGATTACCACCCAAACCAATCAGACCAGACCATAGCGATAATGCCAATAAAAGTGGCGACGTCAATCAATATGGTAATTATCATGGATTTCATCGTAAATCCCTCTCGATTCTGAGCTTGTATCCTTTGGGTAGCCACATTGGCACCCAAATGCTAGGGCTTACGATGAATAACACAAAAAACTTCGTGGGGTGAATAGCCCGTTGTTCGCGTGCCATATACATTCTGTATTCATGTCCAACGCTAAACCCCAGGATTATTCCTGCCAGCATGAGGTTTGTGATAGTCACAATTGCTTGCGTTGACGTATGTGTGATAATTGTCCATAGCGCCCACAACCCGAGAATCAGCGCCCCCCAGCCGGCAAGATACAGGCCGAGATAAGAAATTTTCACCGATTCTGTCGTTGTTCCGGATTCGCGACAAAGTTGATCGAAAAGCCGCTCCGGCTCATCTTGCCAGTCGATCTTTTCTTCTTTGGATGCCGCCCTGGCCGATTGAAAAATGTCGCCGATGAATTTTCCTGCCGCTCCGAAGTTCGCGCGGATGTCGCCGGCCATGTTCTTTACTTGCGTTACGCCAGTGGCGTAGCCGATGATTTTTCTAACCTTCATTTTTGGGCCCCATCGATAAGCTCGCTTGATTTTGGCAAAACGAATTCTGGTGGCGTAAACGGGACCGCCTCCATGATCGTCTTAGGTTTCACTGGCTCGACATATTCAGGGACCTTGACCTGGTCGGATGCGAGCCAACACAAAAAGAACAAGCCAAGTCCTACTGGGACCTTCACGCGCGCCTGCTTGCTGATCGGCAAGCTGTTCAGATAGTCGTTAAATCCGGTGATCTTCTTCCACGAGCACTTCAACCGATCCAGGTTACTCATTTTCTGCCTCCTGTTGATCTCGTTGATCTCTGAGCATCTTGAACCAAGCGTTTTTAAGCGTGTACGGCGAATACTCGGTCTCCGAAGCCGTAACAAGCGCCTCCATGACATCGAGAACTGTCCAGTAGTGCTCGTTAATCATGCACTCGATCTGCCCGCGGAAAGTCTCAACGATGCGGCGCGCGGTTAGACGTTCCGGGCGCGGTTTGGACTTCAGCTTAATCAAGTTCAGCGTCACCTTCGCGGTGTCAATTCCGTTCATTGGTCCGTCTCATGGTTTTGGAGATGAGACAATATTAAAGGTTGGATCAGATAATGGAACCGGGTGTATTCCGCGGTTGGTTCCCTAATTATTCTTATTGATATACGCGAGAATAATTATTCGACGTGTTTGCTGGGCTTGCGGGGTGCTTAGTATTTATTTCTATGGCTGCATTAGTTCTGATAGATGTGCTCGATAATTATCAATTTAGCAACATGATCTGGGTCTTTAGGGCACCTCTAAAAACCCGGCTCACCTCTGGGTAAAATCGCCGTCCCGTTGACCACCCGAAGCCTGCTGATGTTGAGCCTGTTTGCCGACCAGGAACGTGAAGCCAAGCTGGATAGCCTGGGCGATCCACGGGCCTTGCTCGACAAGCATGTGGACTTTGCTGCCCTGGCTGCTGAAATCGATCGCTGGGCTCCCCGGCCCAGCAGGGCCAAGGGCGGTCGGCCACCGTATCCAACAGAGCGATGACCCGCCTGCTGGTGCTCCAGCAGCTGTTCAACCTGTTCGATGAGCAAATGGAGTTCCAGCTGCTCGACCGCATGAGCTTCCCGTTCCGATCCTGTACCACCGTCCCCCCTTGTAGGGGGGGACGGTACGGTACACAGGCGTTGTACCGTTCGTTGTACCGCCTCAAAGCCGCGTGGATACTGGGTTTGGGGCGTACCGTGTACCGCTGCTTGTACCGGTACAAGCAAATGGTACGGTACAACCAAACGGTACAGGGTTTTGAGCATAAAAAAGGCCAGCGATATGCTGGCCTGGTATATGTTGGGTTTATCTCTTGGGCCTGTACTCCTTCCCCGCAAGCTCCTCGATCAGCCCCTTTTTTCGGAGATTGTCGCGCTCGCGACGCGGGTTGCTGATGCCAGCCTCCTTCATCGCCTGGTCCCAGTCCCGCCAAGCCACCGCTGGATTAGCTCCGGGTCTGCCGCCCAGCTCTAGCGCGGTTCTCTGGCCCTCGTAGCAGCTTCTGAGGACGTGGAGAGCCCTAGCCCACTCTGTAGTTGCCGACTCTGGCTCGCTAGCACAGGACTCGCCCTGCCCGGCCACCAGCGAGAAGACAGGCCGGCCCTCTTGGTCAGTCAGCCCGTCGAGCTTGACGCGGTTCATCGCGACATAGAGCGGCTGGAATGGCTCGCCATCCTTCGCTTTGTGGCATGTGATGCTCGTGGAGAGGCTGTCTGCCTCGCGGCAAACCTTGAACGCAAAGTCAACGTCGCTCGTGAAGTTCGATGCCCCTCGAAATCCTCGGTCGGCGTCTTTCCCGAAATGGTGGACGATCATGCTCGACGCCCCACCAGCCCGGCACGTGTCCTTTATGCGCCGCAAGACAGGGCCTACTTCACTCGGACTGGACTCGTCAGTACGGCCGCACAGGCTGGCGAAAGTGTCGAGGATGACAAGCAC
>LNAP01008336.1_pt1 | contig 16145 bp, 15 predicted proteins | sample 602601 | NCBI WGS metagenome assembly LNAP01 (sample SAMN02440304, study PRJNA202911) | soil metagenome | biome: Subtropical and temperate rainforests or woodlands; isolation source: soil samples (1 kg each in a 20% v/v slurry with milli Q water) were... ... | reverse complement strand
TAGGAGCGGTGCCGGAAAAGGTAGTTGTCCAGTTTGATCCTGAGCGAATTCCAGTAGCGTAAATAACGTTGGTCACGTCAGTCAAGTTCTTGTTCTTCAAAACATCACTAGATTCTTTCAGGACCAGTTGATTCACGGGAATCGTTCCTCCAGCAAGGGTGTTAACAACAGTCGCAGAGGAAGATCCTGTAACATCACCGTTAAGAGTAGTAGAAGGAGCATCAGCCCATTCAGCAAGACCAGTTGAATCAACACACCTCAAGATTTTACCGGCTACAGCAGATCCATCAGCTGGATATAGGAACTGATAATGAGCACCTACAATTCTGGCATGAAGATCCTCCACCCATTTGCAGTCATTAAAGTTAGGCTCTCCCTGTCCAACCAAATATCTGAGATTGAACACCCCTGATGCAATAGAAGGGATTTGTAATTTGAGAGATCCTTTTATTGTGAGATCAATGATGTCAGCGTCGGTTTTATTGTGCAACGGTTGTGCTGTTTCTTCAAATACAATCCCTGTTGGTAAATCAGCAGCAGTTAGAAGATCAGCGACCTGAATTGTGCCTCCAGCTAGAGTATTAACTACACTGGCATTAGACATTCCTGTAACATCACCACTCATCGTGACTTCATTTGTTTGCACTGGCCATACCCAGTCACACATTCCAGTATTACCGATACATGTGAGAACTTTTCCAGCTTCAGCACGACCATCATTTGGATAGTAGAACGCATCACGAACTAACAACTGAGGAGCATCCAGATTTATAGCCCATTTCAGCTCATCTTTATTGACACCAGTTCCAACGAGATATCTAGGTAGACTTTCCAGGGCACCTATTTGAGGAACTGTGAACTTAGCTGAATTATGAACGGTCAAATCTACAACATCAACATCGGTCTTGTTTCGCAATGGCTGAGCCTTCTCTTCGTAGACTGTGTCTGGTCTACTGTTCAAAACAATCTCCCATGTTGTAATATCTGTTGACGGCTCCACACCTACGTTATCAACTAAAGCGCGATATTCAATGTGTTGATGCGTCACTCGATTAAACTTCAAATATTCAGTGATATCATTCCAATTACCAATCCATTTATGATGTTGGACTGTAGAAGCGATATTTCCTGTAATATCACCATCAACCAAGTTTTCAACCCAACTTGCCTTTCCATCAACATCTGATTTTAAAACATAATCAGCTGCGGCATCAGTAGGTAAAATTAATTCATGTAATATGGATTGACCTTTGACTTCTAAATCTCCACCAACATTTGCGTCTTTATGAACGATTAAATTATTAGCTTCGAAAATATCAGCAACTACATCAGAAATACCTAATAGCGACTGGTATGATAACATATTATTAATGTATAATCAATATAAATTAATAAAAGTAGTAGTATTATTGAGAGTTATTGTAATTTCAACAGCAGAGCTGATCTACTTCGTAGATTAGAGAGAATTAGAGAAAAATTATTGAAGTTTTAGTAAGTAGTTTTAATAACATTTCTTCGATCCGCAACACCTCCACCGAATAATCCTCTAGCGACTGAACCGATACCTCCTCCTAATCCTCCAAACACATTTCCGATACCCCCTCCGAGATCACTGAAGAAACCAGTTCCATTTTGAACAGAACGAGTTCCAACAAGGCTTGAAGCAACAGGAACAGTAACAGCTACACGTCTGGTTTTTCGTTTCTTCTTTTTACCATAGCCTAACATTCCAGCGGCTGTAGATGCATAACCAGCACCGGGAACAGGGAGTAAAGCGAGTCCTTTTGAAATGAGTTTGTTGTCTTTAATAAATTTGTGAAGGTCTTTTGCGATACCTGCACCTCTTTGTTTACGTTTAGCTCCTTTTCGTTTAGTTGGCATGATAGTAGTTTATTAAGTAGGAAATAAAAAAAATTAATTCTTTAATTTCGTTAAACCAAATATCTGAATTCAATAAATTTAATCAAGTATGAACTCCCGATCGAAATTTCGTCTGAAAGAATTGTTTCTGCTGTCGATGTAAAGGAAAGAGAACGGTTTTTCAGTAGCTTCTTTGTAAACTTCAAGAAATTCAGGTAAATCGATTCCAATATCACAGTTCTTATATATTTCTTCCAATTTCTTTTTACTTTGTCCTTTAAAAACTAAGGCATAATCGATTTGCATCCAACTTTCTGGCAAACAATCATTTGCATACTGAGAGCTAATTATAACTTTACATTTAAAATGTCTGTTAGCTTTAAGAAGAGTGACTAATGACTTTGATTTTAATTCTCTGCTCAAGTCATCTAAAACGATAAGATATTCAGGTTGACGATATTTACTTTTTCTAGGTTTCTTGTCTTCTTCATCAGATTCTGAATCACATTGAATTGGACAAATTGATTTCTCGTTTTTATGAACCTGATCATCATCATCATCATCATCATCATCTTCTTCTTTAGCTTCATTCTGTAGGTGTTTAACGAGTAAATCTAATTGATCGACGCCATCTTCGAACAAACTAGTATGACCGATAAAAGGAATACCTTTAGATTTACACATTTTAAGAATACTTTTCCAAGTATCATCTTTGTGTAAGGTGCTAACGAAAGCAATGACGCAAGTATGAGGAGTGCAACATTCTTTAATAATTTTATGAATGACAGAAGTTTTACCGGATTTCTTTTTAGCACAAAGGAAAATATTAGCATATAACTCGCTAAACATCTTTTCTCCACGTATTGGACGGGAATCTTCTTCTTTAAGTGAACGAACCTTTTTGACTTTAACATCATTAATCTTTTTCAAAGCGAACGACATGGTGTTGATTCTTTAATTATACAATAGAAAACATTAAAAATCATGTTTCTTTAGTGATTACACTTCTTTTTGAACGCGAGAGTAACACCAAGAAGAAGTTCATCTGCTGTTGCACTGAAAGTGCTATTTCCTGTATATTCTCTGACTTGAAATGTGATAGTTGATGGGAGAGGTCTTGGAGCGATAGGAATAACAATGTTACACTCAACTCGTGTAGCTATACCATCGCAAGCAATAGAACAAACGTTATCACCAGTCAAATCAGTCCAAAGACTGTAAAAGTTCGTTACAGAGACAGCGGAAAATACATGTATTTGTTGAATTTCAATTTCATCAACTCCAGTTGGAATTGGAGGAAGTGATAATGTAGCTGAAGGGCCAGCACCATTTATGTTTACTTCAAATGGAAGAACGATAGTTTTAATAGTATCACCACACATTTTAAGTAATCAAAAGATTAATTAAAAAATTTGTTTCTGAAATAAGATTTGATCAATTCACAGTTTACGCCATAAACACAGGACCTGTTGCACTAATTGCGATTTCTCTGATGAACTTACAGAAAGTGTAGTGAGAGTAGTTTGCACCAGTGGTGTTGAGGGAAATCTGATATGTTCTGGGAAGTGTAAGATCTAATCCTTCAACGATGTTAGAATCAGGAATATTAGGATCCATGGAGGGCTCAGAGAATTCATCTGAATGGAACCAATTCAACTGATAACTAGCACTGTTAGCGATAACACTCTTTCTGATACTTTTCATATTCTCACGGAAATCATCGAGTGCGTTTCCAGGATTTGCAATAGAGGGTTGCACACAATTCAAATATGAGTCTTGTAAAGGTTGAGAATCGATAGCTGATTGGTAAGATGTAACTTTGCTACCAGACCAATTGGAATGATCATATGCATTATTTAGAGTTTCATTAGCGGGGAATACAGTGTGAAGAACTCTTTTTAACTTTCTTCCGTATTGTGCTGTAAGTTGAATTTGAACCGCCTGTTGACCAGCTCCAACAGATGGATTTCTGAAACCATAAGTGAAATCAATTGGGAAAACCAACTTACCTTCAGCGAACTTCTGCATTAAGGAATCTTTAATTAACTGATCCTGTTCCATTGCGAGGTATAAGTAAACTCCTCTTAATACAGGTTGAGCTGCTAAAACAGCGGCTCCAGTAATAGGATCGTTAGCTTCAGTAGCCAGGTATGCGACTTTACTACTAGGAGCAGTTTGCATTCTTAAATACATCGTATCAGCGAGGAATAAATCTCGATTCATGGCGAATAGAGTTCCAGATATATTTCCAAGAGGGAATGATCTAGACACTTCAAGTTTGGTAGCTTTTGCACCCGAAGAAAGATACTGAGGTTCATGTAACGATGCTGCGGTATCTCTTGCTGCTGCTGCCAATCCGTAAACATTTCCTGCTTCAGGAGTATATCCAGGAGGGAAAAAATTCGAAGCAACATCATTCGCGGGATATAAACCAGCACTAACATCATTGTTTTCAAAGTCATCTTTACGAGTATCAATCTTTCTTGCAACACTTAAATAGTTGTTTGCGAAATTGAGATCAACTAAGTTCATACCTCCGGCAGTTCCAAAAGTAATACTCTGAGCGATCTCCAATCCGGAATCAACGAATGCATGATTTGCAGCCGCATTAGCCGCTAATTCAATATTGTAACCAATCACACTTTTAGAAAGATTGTATACTCCAACTGGTAACTTCCACTCAAGGAGTTGACTTGTATTAGCATCTAAAGTAATTGAATTACCTGCCTGATTGTTTAAAGGGATCTTTGTGTAACGATACTTGCCAGAAACAGAAGAATACGTTTTATAATTTGTAACAGGAGTAGTTCTAACACTTGTGTCGGACATATTTGATAACTAGCAATAAATTAATATGAAATTTATAAAAAAAACACTTTTTGTAATTTTCCCATTCAGGAGAAATCCTTACTTTTCAGCAATCTGCATCAACTGCATCTTAAGATACTTCTTGAACAAGACTGACAAGTCATCCTGTTTCCAAAGTAAAACTGTAATAAAAACATTCTGACCATTCAAGTCTATTTCAATATTATCATCATCAGTTATTGTGAAATTAAAGAATGTATCCGTGTTACTTTTCAATTTCTTTGAATACATTTCTTTATTTGGATTAATCCACGTTATGAAAGAAAATGGAATTGTGTTAGAACTATACACTTCTTGGAGAATCATCGTTTGATCATCAACTAATGTAGAATGAAGAAATACTGTATTGTTACCGCTAACAAAGTTCACAACTCGTGTAGAAGTTATCTTATTATCAACGAATTGATTTTGTGATTGAAATTCAAACCCAAATTGATCACTTAAATGTTGTTTCAATCCAATGATTGGTTGGATCGCAAGGTTTCCAGTCACAGAATAAGTAAATTTAGCTAACACGATATCAAAACTCATTGTATAAATGAATTGCTTCGGACTATAAAAGTTCAGTAATTCCACAATTTTATCAGAGAAAGTTCTGATATTATAATTTCCAGGAGGAATGGTAATTGAAACAGTTTGATCATCTTCTGTTAATGTAAAAGTATCATAAGGAGGACGAATTAAATAAAAAGATAGAGGTATAGAAAGTTGTAAAACTGAAACACGATCGTATTTCGCACTATCTTTTATTGGGAGTTCAAAAGTGAAATTACTGGAGGATCCACTAGTCCTATGTTCGCTGTTAATATAAAATATTTGCGAATCATCACTCATTTAACCTATGTAAATTTAAATTTTATTAGATAAATTATTGAAAAACGCTTGAGAAAAAAATATTATATTATTATCTCTCTACTTTATTAAAATGAGTAGTGGAAGTGAATCGGAATACGAATTAGATTACAAATCAGGTAGTGAATCAGCAGAGCTGACCCCCTCTGGGGGTGAATCGGATCATTCAGTCGCAAGTGGTTCGGATAATGAAGTAGAAATGAAGGTATCTTCTCCCATTACAATTCCTACTAAACAAAAAGGTGGATCAAAAGTGATTAAAAAAGAATTGCCTGAAATTGGCAAAGCCAATCCCTTCGGGGAATTATCTCAGGACGAAATTCAAAAGAAAAAAGATAAACGGGCAGAAACATCTCGATTAAACCTAGCAAAAGCCAGAGCAAGAAAACTGGAATTAGCTCAACTTAGAAAGATTGAAAAGGCTAAAGATGTTATAACTTCTCATATTGTGCATGAACAAGAAACAGATAGTGATGAAACATCAGATGATTCTTCAGATGAGGAAGAGGTTATTTTACCAAAAAGAAAATCGAAGAGACAAGATGCTTTAGTTAAACAAGTTACAAAATTAACAAAGGCAAAAGAAAAGAAAAGAAAGAAAGCGAAAGATGACGATGACAGAATCAAACGTTTAGAACAATTACTTGCGGATCAGCTAGCAACAGCTAAAAAGACAGCGAAGAAGGCTGTAAGAAAACCGAAAACAAAAACAACTATTGTGCAGATTGAACAACCAAAGACTAATGACAATCTTAAGAACTTTGCTAAAGCAGCTCTATTAGATTTAGGTTTGTGAAGTGATCAGTTTAAGGAAAATATTTATTGATTATATTGTTCTATAATAAATAATGAGACGTGCCAAAGATAAAAAACGTGTCAAAGAGAAGAAGAAGATTAAAGTCTACAAAGATGACAAGGGCAAATTCATTCGACTGAAGAAAAAGAAAATTAGAGTTCCTCCTGATATTACAGAACGTCAATTGTTAAAGTTTGTGATTAGCACTCTCAAACCGAAACGTCGAAAATCAAAGAAAGAAAGTGATGAAACAGTCGGTCCTTATGGGAAGATTAAAAAGATAGATCCAATAACTTGGAGTGTAAGTCAATTAGTTAGCAAAAAGAATGATGATCTTGAACAACAAAGAAAGGAATTACGAGCATTACGAAATGATGTAACATCACAACAAGCATTAATTGCACCAGTTGCGAAATTAGCAATTACGGACGGGAAAAAAGAAGAAAATAAAGAGGAGAAGGAAGAGGAATCGAAGAAGAAATACACAGATAAAGACATTGAAAAGGGTCTCAAGATGTTAGAAGAAGCTCAATTAGCAGAACAGCAAGCTGAAAGAAGTAAGGAAAAGTATAAACAGCAAACTCTGAAAAAGCATCAAGCACTTCAAGAAGAGAAAAAGAAAGCAATCGAAAAAAAGCGAGATGAAGAAATAAAAGCATTGAACGACGAACGAATACTTGAGTATATTAGTCAAAAAACACCCTTGCCAGATCTTAAAAGGTTGGCTCAAGTGAATAATTTAACAATGACTGGAAATAGATTAGATATTGTTAAAAGATTAGTTCAAGCGAAAAAGAAACTTCCAATTAAAAGATCTGAAGCTTTAGCAGCAATACAAAATAATGTAGGTTATCAAGCAATAAAAGATGTAATAGAGCTTCAATACGAAGAACAGATAAAAGAGTTGGATATAGAAGAAATTGATACAAGTCTTCTGGAAACGCCCGTTAGAAAACAGAAAAACAATAATGAAGAGGAAATTGATAGTCCTGGCACTCCTCCACCGCATCTTGAAGATATGTCACGAGTCCAATCAGGGGATGGTAAACGAGATCGTGGGTTATCTACTACAGAAATTGATTATTTAATGAAGAAATATCGTAAGAAAGGTTTCTTAGGAACTATTGGAAGTGATCAAATTCACGAATTCATTCCATATATTAAACCTGACACAAGAGTTTGTTGGATCATGAATACTCAGAAGTCTACTCAAGCTGGTGATCATTGGGTTTGCGTATTAATTGATGCACGTAAAAATGGTGATAAATCTGTTGAATTATACAATCCTTTAGGTAGAGTTGATCGTCCTCATGTCAGAGTTCCTTTCTTAAAAAACATTAAACCTATTTTGTCCGCTTTAGAACCTGATAACAATTTGACTTTCAAAGAAAATTTGATACCAGATCAGAGTGCCACTTCAACCAATTGCGGGTATTTCTGTATAAAATTTCTGAAAGATCGATTAAAGGGGGATTCATGGAGAAAGGCATCAGGTTTTGATCAAAAGGGCGAAGGAGTTATCGAAAAATTTAAAATGACATTACCTAAGTTTCGTATTTTAACTTATGATAAACAAACTGGAGAAGGTGTGCTCCGTAATGCTTATAACTGGGCAAAGGGAAAAGTGAGTGATACCGTCAATAGTGTGAAAAATAGAATTAAAGATGTCCTTGGCGGCTATAGGCTACGGTTCCCACCGACAATAAGAAAATTACTTGAGAAACATGGTGATGAAAAGATTAGTTCAATCAAAATATTAAGAGAACCTATCAACTCTATGATTAATACTATTCTTAATTGGGTGACTAATGGTAAATTTGATGAAAATATTAAAAAGAATGGGTATGACAGTGCAATGCACCTTTATATGTATGTTCAACTGGCTAATGGGACTACTATCCGATTCGATAAAAATCAGGTAATTCACAGTAAGATCGTAAATTTCGACAATCAAGGAAAAAACGTTGAAATACTTTGAATGAATTCTTGAAGAAAGGAATCGATAAAGTCGGTGAATCAGAGTATTTCATTTATCGATCTAGTTCAACTAACTGTCAACATTGGATAAAAGCAAATTTGAGTGCAAATGGTTTGTGGAGTGAATTTGTAAATAAATTCGTGATGCAAGATGCAGATAAAATCTATGAGAATTTAGGACTGTTGGAAAAGATCAATCAGAAAATTACTGATATTGCTCATATAGCCGATGTTGCAATAGAAGGAGCAGGAGCATTAGTAATAAAACGCAAGAAGGTGGTGAAGTAAGAGATTCTTTTATTATAATTGTTTATTATAAAAGAAATAGTATTTAGTTATGTAGTCTGATTAGTCAAGAAATTCAATTTCTGTATATTCAGGTTCTTTTTGTTGATATGATTGACATTTCTTGGTTCGTTTGTGTCTAGCTATATCACTTTTTCTAACAACTGAATGGCAGATTTCACATTGAACCTTCTGTTTCTGTTTTTCATTAATTTGTTCCTTATTATTCTTTCTGTATTCTCTTTTTTTCTCGAGACATTTTTCCTTATTATTTGAATAATATTCTCTTTTCTTCTCGAGACATTTTTCCTTATTTTCTGCATAGTATTTGTTGCAACACCTGTTGCGTTGTTCTTTTTTCTCATCATCAGTGAGATATGCTCGACATTTATTCAATTTTGGTTTAAGCTCGCAAATCCAAAAGTCTTCGCGTTGCAGCAACTGAGACTTTGAGTCACAAGGATAATCTTCAATTAATACCATATGATAGCAATCAAATCCAAGTTCATTCATTCGTTGATACAATAAGCGATCTGGTTTTTGTTTTGATTTAATCTTATGTCCTTGCCATCTCACATATAAATGATTTTTGGTGGAGCCGATGTAAAATTCTTCAGGATCATTTTTATTAACTATTTTGTAGATCTTTCCATTGGCATATGCTTGTGTCATTGTATTTTATATGTTATTATATTATATTATATTATATGATTTTAAGCCTCAATTGTATTTTCCATCTCTGGGGATTTACATAACTCATTTTGATTCAATAACATTTCTTCATAATTCAGCTGCTGACGCTTAACACACTGCTTACCGCCCCTATGAACAATTAAAGATAATTTACAACTTAACACACGATTACATAGATCACATTTTGCTTTATGTTCCAACTTATATTTCTTTCGATATTCTAATTGATAGGCTCGTGCTTTGGCTTGTTTAATTTTCTGAATATCATTTTCATACTTTGCAATCTCTTCAGGAGTGTAATTTGTGGTAATATTGTTGATGTCCATCACGTATTTATTATAATAAGAAAAGATATTTTTTATTTTATTTTTTTTTTATTTTATTAATAATATGAATAATATGGTCCAAGATCTCTCTGTTTACGTCCTCGAATAGCTCTTTCCGTTTTTTCTTCATCAGTCATTGTGCTTTTATTTGATTCAATACCTTCTTTACCAATTCTTCTTTGAACTCGTCGTTCGATCTTTTCAACTTTTTGTTCTTGTGATGCCGCATCGTCCTCTCTTGTTTTTTCTACTTCACCAACAACTAATAGCTCATAATCTTTGTAGTAATTCTTTCGATCTGAAACAAAGTATCTATTTCCCAATTCAATCTTTTCTATTTTATGAATATCAGTTGACCATTTCCTTTCTGTTCCTTTTTCAAAATTTGTTCGGTGTAACAATACTCTCACATGATCTCCTACTCTAAGTTGACTAAACGTTTTAGTTTCTTCTTCTTCTCTTATCTTTTCATCTAAATATGGATTTTCAATTACAGCTTCTTCAGGACTTATTTTTAAAGTTGAATGTCTCGTATTGTTGTATCCTTTGATTAATTTAGGAATGAAGTCGACCCAATTATTTGTATTTTTAGCTGCTTTATAAGTCTGAATTTTTTCACGTAATGTTCTGTTAAATCTTTCTACAAATGCCTTACTACGACTATCATCAGGTCTTGAAAAATTTAATTCTATTCCCATCTCTTTACAATAGGTTGTGAAAGATTTGCTTTCGAATGCCTTTTCATTATCTAAATCAATTCGTTGTATCATTTCATTGTATTTCTCCCAAATGTTTTTATGAATCTTTTTGAATGCAGTTAAGCAATCTGTTGTGTCTTTTTTCTTCATTGGTTCAGCATAAGCTATCTTTGTATAACTGTCAATTAATACAAATAACCATTTCATTCCTTTATTTTGATTTGGGATCATGTTAGAAAGATCAAGCAAATCTATCTGGACTCTGGCAAATGGAACCGGCGGTATAACTAATTTGTGTTTGGATTGGGATTTGGTTTTAGTGAATAGTTGTTTTGATTCTTGTGTGTTGATTACTTGTTGGATTAAACGTTTGGTTAAGTTAGGGTGAGTAGGTCTGAGTTTTTTAAAAATGAGATCGGACGAAAATGCATTATCTTCATCATAATACTCACGGACGATTGTTTCTCTAAGTGTGTCTGTCATCTTATCAACTAACAAGATTATTTCTATTTACTAAAACGTGATCTCTGTTAATATTAATCACATACATAACCTTTAGGATAATATGTTCCATCTTCTTCGTTGAAATTCATTCCTTGCCATTGTGTTTTATTAAACGTTCTGGTCATTGATCTTGCAACAACACTGAAATGAGAAATTCCTGATGCGTGTTCTTTCTTAGATACTCTCTTATTAATTTTCTTTAATCCATCAAACTTACATGGAGTCGATTTACCAACTTCATACATATCTGCTTTTAACGTTTTTCCTGGTAATCCTTTCGCTTTCATTGTCGGTTTCGGTTCGTTCTTTGGATCTTTTGGAGCATTTATCTTATTTTCATTATTGATATTGTCATAAATATATGTTTTTGGTGCAAGATTTACTTCCTTGATGATTAATCCGTCCTTCTTAATATCATTGTTAAGATATCCTAATTTAGGTTCATCATTCGGTCCCATAATCAATCCTTTCTTAAGTAAGATTTGATGAGCAAATCCAAGTAAGTGCATAGAATCGGTATCTCCATAAGTCATGAAATGAGTAGTTAACGTCGGATCGATTTCCTTCATAAAGTGTAACATAAGCTTTCTTGAGTATGCAGTTACAAAACTTCCAAGTTGGCACGGTTTAGTAATCTTCGTTGTCATGTCCTTTTTCTTAATTTCTCCACTAAGTAATACTCTGTTATCATCTAAAATTTCAAAGGACGATAAATCATTTTCTGTAGTGAATTTAACAAAATCTTTGATGTTAGAAGCAATTTGAGTTGAATCAAAGATAGCTCGTTGAAGTGTTTTCCCATACAACGCATTCATTAAAAGTTTCGCAACAGATCTCTTCACATCGTTTCCTTCCAATTCCGCCTGATTCTTCATTTTAAAGAAAAAATTAATATATTGTGTAAATAAAATACTAGACTTCGAATCATAAACTAAACTCTTTCCAGTGAAATCAATTTTATAACCACAATCCAAAGCATTTTGAATATCGACATTGTTATAAGTTCCACTTCCGTTATTTAAACTCCAATCTATTCCTCCATTATCTTTGTGTCGTGGGATAATCGGAACCCTGAGATTCTTTCTTGGACAAAAGTCAATATCATAAAATCCCACCTTACCTTCAGCAAATTCTTTAGCTCCTTCTTCACTCCATCTGGAATTACCTGTTGGATAATAAACTTTCATTAAATCAGTTCCACTCATTGATGCAGGATATAAACTGGTTACATCAGCATTGTAAACATAATCACTGTCTTCTGAATTTAATACATCATGATGCGTCATCTCTCCATTCATAATCTCATCATAATGCGATGATTCATACTCTCTTTGAACAGGATAACAACGTCCACCATAAATTGTTTTTCGAATATAATTATATCTCTCTTCATCATCTGGGATTTCAACTTTAATTGATAACATACTACTCCATACATCATATGCTAAATGTGACAACGTAAAGTATTTTACAACATTAATTCCAAACTCATCGTGGATCATTTTGTTAAATGCTACGAATAACTCCTTTAATGATTCAACATCTTTTCTCAAATATGAAATCACTTCCTTCTTATATTTTTGTGTATCATCCCAAGATTGAATTTTGTTGTGATCGAAAGATCCTTTGACGACTTCAGTTTTAAAATCTTTGCATGCTTGTTCTAAACTGCTATTTAAGAATAAATATAAATCAAAGATTGTATTCACTTTTCCATTCAACGTAAAAGTAAACCTCATTAACTTTCCATTACTCATGATTAGACCACTTATGTCTGCATTTCTCTTCAACAAAGCATTCAATAGAAAATAGAAATCAAATCCTGATCCATTGAACGCCGAAATCACTTTGCCATCCATGTTAACGAAATCATCAATCGCTTTGTCAATACATCCTTGTCCATAATGTAAAGTGTATTTACCATCAGTTGTATGTCCACTCGCATAAGCAACATGCGTATTCTCTGGTTGCCATGTTTCAAGATCCCAGAACACAAAATCATTTGGATCAGTCAATTCTTCTTCTTTGAGTTTCTTGACTCTGACCATGTTACGTTTCTTCAGTCTTTTCGTTTGGTGATAGCTTTCTCTGTTAATGTTACATTTGTGTTTATTTTCAAACTTTCGTCCACACTTTTCACATTCCTTCATATCGATGATTTCAACATCTAATAAATAATAATGATCTTGATCTAATTGAATAATTATGTGTTCGTCCAGATTGAATTCCGGTTTAGTTATTACTCCAAACAGATTTGTTGATTCCTTTTGAGTAATTAAATCAAAATTAGAATTGCACAAGATATATCCTAACTTCTTCTCTGAAAATTGTTGGTAATACTTCGCAATAATTGGCACTTGATCAACATCTATCTTTCCTTTAGCTAGTTCCAAAGTATTTCTCACAGTTTCTGGTTTTAATTTTGTTCCCGATATGCCTAATTTCTTATTAAAACACATAAGTAAACAGTTATCATTCGTCGATTTCATTGATCTTCGGCTAATTCTAAAGTTTTTCGATTTATGAATTATGTTATTGTGTTCCCTAGAATCACATCCTCCCTGAGTTGATAACTTATAAATAACCACATGAACCTTTGCTAAATACATCACATAATTATCCGTATTCATCTGACTATACATAGGTTTACTCTCCATTATCCTTTGTTTAATGATTTCTTCAGTAATTGGTTCTGCGTTACTTCCAGTTGCGGATTTCGTTGAGGAATATTTCTCATCTCCTGTCTCAGATAGTGTTCCTGCAAATTGAGTGATCACATAAACATTATATCCTGCTTTCTTTTTATCAGCCGGGATATTGTCAATCGTTTCCATCACTTTCTTGTGCACCTCAGAAGCCATGAATGGAATATTTTCTTCAGTTAATTTGGTTCGATTATAGGTATGATTCTTTTCATCTTCTTTAGAATAATACTCATCCATTCCTTCTTTTATCGCAATATTCTTATCATAATCAGTAAAGTATTGTGTCGAAGATATCTGATTTCCAAATACATTCTGATGAACCACTTTCTTCCAGTTGATCACATCCTCTTCAAAGATTATTTCCGATTCAACAACTTCTTCTTTCTTTGCAACTGTCTTTTTCTTTTTCTGTATTATTTTGGTTAACTTGTCCTGAGTTACAGTTGCTAAACTTCCTCGAAATCCTGCTTTAACTGCTTCTTTGTATAGCGGAATCTTTATTGATAATTTATCTTCCTTCTTGAACTCCTTCATCGCTTTCTTATATTTCTCTAAAATCGTCGCTTTACTATCTTCTTGTAACATATAAAGTGTTTTGTTGATGAATCTGTCTTGATTCGCGATTAAATAATTTGAGTTTGTCTTCATCCAGCGTCTGTTTTTTGTTTTTTGTTCGGATGTTGACATTTTGTTATCTAACAATATTATTATTATTACAAATACATCTTTAGACTATTTATAATGTAAAATTATTATAAATAATTAAAATTTTAAAATTAACAAGTATTAATATTTGAAACTTTTGCAAGTTCTTGACATTTTTGATAAAACCTGTGGTGAAGAGTGTTGCAGTGAAATTCCCATTGTTGTGGTCTCACTTTTCTTCCACATTCACATGTTTTCATCGATGCAATCTCTTTTGCTTGTATTCCAGAATATGATGATTTCGATCTATTTCTACAATCATTACAACTTTTAAATGTTTTCTCCTTATCAGGAACATGGAACTTGTCAACAGTCTTCCAATTCTGACATGTGCTACATTTCCCTAATATGTCTTGCAACGAAACGTCATATCCCAATTGCGTATTTTCATGAAACTCCATTTGTAATTTTTAGACCTGTTTTATAAAAATCGGATGGATGTTTTTCACAAAACTTTATGAAATCGTATTTAAAGACATCTCGAATGATTTTTTTTTCATTTTGACGACGTTTCTTTTGTTGTTCATTCAGTTTTTCTCTATTTTGGATTCTATATTCTCTTGTTTGTTCATCCATTCTCTCATGATTCTTTCGATAATATTCCTTTGCCCATTCTGTCATCTTCTTTTTATGTTCTTGATAGTATTTTTTCATGTAAGCTGCCTTCTTGACTCGCTTTTCTTCTTGTTCTTGATCATATTTCTTCGCTCGTTCTTCAATCTCTTCTTCTGTCATTGGCTTTTTTATAAAACTCACTACCATTTAATTAATTGACAATATTATTTTTATTTTATTTTTTATTTTTTTTATTTTTTTTATTTTGGATATGGAGACACAGGTGATCTTGATATCGATTGCTCGTATTGTTTCTGTAATTGTTCCTGGATGCGATCTAGCTGTTCCCCCATAGTTAAATGTTTGATCGGTTTGCTGCAACATGAACCCATTATTAATTAATTAATATATATATAATAAAAACTTTTTCAACCAAACTTCCCAAAAACTATTGTATCCGAAAGGGAATTTTATTAGCTTTCCAACCATATTTTTTTCGTCCTCGTATCTATTTTGGTTCGTGAGATAAATCGATTTGAAGTTTGGACCAATCCGTTACGTCTTCGGACAATGGGCGCCCGGCGCCCAAAGGCCGGAAGATTCACAAAGAGAAGGTCTTCCACCGGAACGGAAAACGTTGGGAAATCGCCAGGAATTGAGCTTTTCAAAAAACTCCAAGTGATCCGAACTCAGAAAAATCTGGAGAATCCGATGGACCCCGAAATCTCGTAAGTCCGAATGTCCGAAATTAAAAGTCCGAAAGTCCGAAAAAATCTAAAAAGAACATGCGACTACTCAAAAAAATCAGAAAAATTAGGAGAATATGAAAAATTCAAAATTTCACAAGTCCGGAAAGTCCGAAAGTCCGAAAGTCCGAAAGTCCGAAAAATTGAAAAAACTGTTTTATTTTTTTATTATTTTTTTGAATAAAATTTGATATTTTCTTTTCGTATTTTTTCCAAGATTTTCACAAAAATCATCTTTCTTTTTTAGAATTTTTTCTTTTCTTTTTCTTTTTCTTTATTCTTTTTTACAGAATTTTTTTTTTATTTTTTTTTCCGTTTTTTTAAAATATTTTTTTTCTCATTCCGTTCCTTAAACTTTCGTTTCATTCACCCTGAACTTCTATCTCGTTTTTATTGTTACCCTGTGAGATTTGACCCTTCCCTCCGAGCTGGGCGATAGCCCTGGCGAGTAGGTTGAAGGTTCGAACTCATCGGTATTAATATATGATAAAAATAAAAATCAAAGAAAATTTTACACTCATTTTCCTTAGCAGTTTGTCGCCACTCCAAACGCGTACGATTGAAACTTGAAAATG
>LNAP01003070.1_pt1 | contig 16146 bp, 21 predicted proteins | sample 602601 | NCBI WGS metagenome assembly LNAP01 (sample SAMN02440304, study PRJNA202911) | soil metagenome | biome: Subtropical and temperate rainforests or woodlands; isolation source: soil samples (1 kg each in a 20% v/v slurry with milli Q water) were... ... | reverse complement strand
GCGCAGTGGGCAACCCGGCATGGATGCCGGGTTAGCCGCCCCCGGCCATGGATGGCCGATGGCGGCGGGCCCACGGAGCAGGACCGGAGCGAGGGCATGGCGAGCCTTAGCGAGGCACCGAACGACAGGGGCAAGAGCCCTTGGTTACTTGGGGCTCTTCCAAGTGACTCGCTGTAAAAGCGAAACCGTAATCAGCCATCACCCCAAAAACGGATATACACCCAATTCCCCAATGAACCCCATGCCCCCCATGCCTCCCAACGCCATAAGACGACGAAGGGACTTTAAACCCTGAGCGTTAAAGCTAGTCTGAAGAATAAGCCGTACAACGGCTGCCACCGGCAATGGCCGGACACTGACACTGCCTGCCACGAGCAGGTGCGCATTGAGGTCACTATGAAAATCCGCGAGCTTGCCCAACATTGGGAAGAAAACGCCAAAGGTCGCCTGACCGACACCGGATACTCGATTCATCTGGATGTGGAGGCCGCCGCTCGGTTGGCGGCCATTATCGAGATGTACCCCAAACGGCAGCCCGAAGAACTGCTCGGCGAACTGATCGGCGCCGCCCTGGAAGAACTCGAAAAAAGCTTCCCGTACGTGAAGGGCTCAACCGTCGTGGCCACCGACGAAGAAGGTGACCCGCTGTACGAAGAAAGCGAGCACGCAATAGGAAAAACTCAAGATCTCTTGAAAGCCGCGTAGACCATGGGTTAGCGATCATTTCAACGAACCATGAGTGGTAAAGACAGTCACAGATTTACGAACACATGTAGCCAAGCCGGAGATACCCCATGGACACCTTCAAGACCATGCTCAGCAACTGGGAAAACAAGGCTCACGAAGCCTCGGAGCTTGCTGAAATCACCCTGACCATCCGCAAACAAGACCTAGTGAAAATCAAAGCCTTTGCGGAAGCCTACGAACTGGATGAAAGCGTCATCACTGAGGGGCTAATTCACACTGCTATAAAAGAAGCGGAAACAGCCATGCCCTACGTCAAAGGGTCTGAGGTGATCCGAGTGGAGGAAGGTGAAGAGATTTTTGCCGACGCTGGTAAGACACCCGCCTACGTCGAAGCTGAACAAGCAATTTCAAAGACCCTACGGGGATAGGGTCTTTGAGACGGAACACTAGCCTCGCAAGGGGCTATTCAACCTCAGCTTGGCGAGAGAGTATTTCCTTTTCAATCTGTGCATAAAGCTTTTCGTAACCTTGAAATTTACTCATTCTGGCTTTATTGAGCGGAGAGCCTTCGCACATTTTCATTAGGCAACGGTACATCTTGAAAAAAATATCATGATAACCATCCTGAATATCTTTATCAGGAGAACTAACCTGACCGCATTTCAAGCACATCCGCACAAGGTTTGTGAAATTATAATCATCTAAGCTTGAAAAATATTCTAAGAATTCAGCTTCTGTTTTTTTGGCAACGCTATTTCTAACATCAGTATTTTCAAAACCAGAAACGTTATAAGCGTAATTTATCAGGTCAGGCAGACTCTTTTCTATTACCAGACCATCAAAAAACTCTTCAAGCTTCTGTTGAATATAGGTATTCGCAGGCCAGCGAAAAACATCGCTTTTTTCACGTATATCACTTGGTGCAACAACCTCAATAAAATACTTATCTATGTCGCTGTTTATTTTATCGATCCGTCCTAAATCGTAATAAATAGAAGCAACTGAATCTAAATCATTTATTGAGAAATTGACCAAAGACACATCTATAGCCAAATCGAATGCGGCAAAAACCTCATCATCATTTTTTGAAAAAGAAGCGTGGAAGACATTCCAAGCTTTCTGTAACAAAGCAATATCTTCATCATGCTTAATTTTGACTTCCAAAGCCACGACTAAATCTTGCATTGACTGATCGTCAGCATAACCTTTTCTAACTAAATTTATGATCGAAACGTCGAATTCATCAGTGGAGCTGAATCCATAATCTTGCAAATATTCAATCTTAAGGTCTATTTCAGCGAATAATTTTATTTCTTCTGGGGTTCGATCATCATCAGGCATACGATATCCAGATAAGCTACCTTGGTAAGTCAACAGGAAGTCAATATCTACGCCTGCCGAATTCCCGCCATAGATTGAAAGAACTGCAAGAGGCAACGTCCTATAAGCCTGCCGCTGCACAAGCTCATTACAACCATTCAGCCGCTCATGCAGAAGACTTGCGAAATAATCAATTTTCTTGAGCAAACGAACATTGTTTATTTTCAGCTTAATGGCGTTTTCCGAAACTATCTTACGTGCCTCACCGGATGGGCTAAAAACCAAAGAGGCTGATTCTTGCACCGAAGGACTAAAAACAATCTCATAATCGAAAACTTTTTCACTGTATGTGAAAAACTCATCATCCGGCTTGAGTGACCCTTCATTCAAAATCAAGATGACCGAGCAGTTCTTTTTCTCGATCAAATTTGACACCAAACCTAATACATCCCGTGCAGATAAAGAATTACCGCGACGTTCAAAATCGTCGATGCATATTATTGTTTCTGTTACCAGAGAGTATTGAATTGAATCAATAACTCCGCCAAAACTCCCTACATAAGGAATTTTTGCTTCTCTTCCATAGCCAAAAATCTTTCTTAAACCTACAACCCCATCACTGAAATCAAGCTTCTTTATATTTTCGACAACAGAGTTTTTGGTAGTGACAACACCGGCACTTTTGCTAGGAACAGAATTATCAAAAATTGAACGCTTCAAGTCAGCTAGCGAATTAATACCGAAAAGTGAAACGTAAGAATAGTTGACGCGAGCAAAATTAAGTCGATGCTTCTCAATCACAGCGTTCCAGAGATAGGTTTTTCCTGTTCCCCACTCCCCTTTCAAGACAATTGCTGAACCCATCCTTTTAACAGCGAAATCATGCAGTGCTTTTTCAACCTGAGCAATAGACATTAAAACCTCACATGATAACTCTGAGAACTAAATATAAATTTAAAATTACAAAAAACTGAAAAAATTATCGGCCACTCTAAGAGTGACCGAAAACATTTGACGAATTTAGATTATCGTATTTGCAACCATAGTATTCAAAAGCGACAGACGGTTTAATATCTGGCCTTGATGTATGACAACGCCAAATGTGTCGTCGATGAGCCACTTCCCGTTAGCATCACGAACATGAACGTGAATACCCCTTTCCTGTGGGCGATCAGCAGTCCACAAGATTGCGGGGGTAGAAGCCCAAACATCGAAACTACAGCCGACATAATGATCCAAATCAATTATGCTTTGCACATCAATATATTGATTTGCCTTACTAAATTGATCATGCAAAGGCTTCAATGGAGTCGAGGCAATAGGACCTCTGCTCCAAGTATTGTCTCTACCGCAGTTGCCGCACAGATGTTTAGCATGGGGAATACGTGCAAAATCACCTAAGTCAAGATGGGGATAACCGCAATCCCTGCAATTGATACAACCCATTTCTAGCCCATTTTCCAACGCAAGCACAAACTCCAACGCAGCAGGCGGCGTAACATGAACCTTTGTGATTTCGTTGTTTGCGAATAGATCGCCTGCAGGGTTGTAGTGGAGTGAAATTGCGTCGAAATCAGTATCCACATGCTTACGACCAGCAGGGTCAGCACGCAAATGAACATGAATCTGCGGGCGGCGTTTCACCTGAACCTGATCAGTGGTCAAGGCAGGTGGTAGTGAACACCAGATTCCGACCTCAGAGTGGTCTTCCATCTTCACATGAGGCGGATTGATGACGTAGGACATCGGTTGCATGTGATTAGAGCATTTGACCACACCGCTAGCACGAGCCGCCGCGATATCACCTTTTGTTCCCCAATGCTTCTGATGAGTCCGGCACCACCACCTTTTTTGACCGTTACGCATTTTCCCGGCTTCTACGATGTCGCAAGCCAGAATGGCATCATCCCCCCTGTCGCTAGGGAAGCTGCCAAGCAGCTCTTCACTGACAACTGCAATGTTCCCTAGAGTACGCCCGTAAGACCAACAAATCGCCTCTTTCACATGGTGCGATGGGCCATGACCGAGCTGCAATGGCTGTTCATAGCCCAAAAACTGACGATTGACCTTGTACGCAGGTGTGGACTGAAGATCCCAATCATATGCCCAAAGCTCTACCCGCCCACCACTGTCAGCTATACGCTCGACTTCCATTTTGTTCATTCCCGATGAACCCTGCTCAAAGCAAGGTATTTTCAATATCAAATAGGTGAAAAATCGTAGTCTTTTGCGACGAGTACCACAGCGTTGCCATAGGCGACAAAAAGGCTTGCCTCTTTGGCTTGCTTGATTACGTCATCCAAAAAAGCGTCTTTCATTCGTTCACGATCAGCAACAACGTAGAATTTTTTCCAAGTCAGAGTTGCTACATCCTTGCCTGATTTGTTCAACATCTCACGCAAATCAAGGATTACAGCGGCTACAGATTTAGCCATTACTCAATACCCCAGCAGGAAAACGAAAAAACCGTAAGGTGATCGTAGCACCATCCTAAGATAGACGTAAGGATTCTTAGAGATGTTTTCTGACGCAAGAAGTTGACTTTTGATTAGAGCTGCCCACGTCACGGGAGCAATACAGCATGAGAAACTTCTGTTTTTGGGTGTTTTTCCCTATTGCTCTACCCGTTGTACGAAGAAAGCGATACCACAATAGGAAAAACTAGAATCCACCTACAAGCAGCGTAAAACGTGGCTTGTAGCGATTTGAGGATCAAAGATGAACACGTATCAAGAGCTACTGAACGAGTGGGAAGAGAAAGCTGCAGAAGCTCAGGATCTGGTGCAAGTGAGCGTATCGATCCACAGGGCAGACCTAGTGAAAATTAAGGCATTTGCCGAGGTATACGGCCTGTCTGAATCCACTATCACGGCTTCCCTACTGACGACCTCTATAAAGGAAGCAGAAACAGCTATCCCTTACGTGCAAGGTTCAGAAGTGATCCGGGTTGAGGAAGGTGAACCCGTCTATGCAGACGCAGGGAAAACACCGGCACTGGTAGAGGCTGAACACAAAATCCACAGAGCTTTGTCAGGTACTGACTGACAACACCACGGCAATTTGCCATGATCCAGCCCACAAGGCGTTAGGTCAGAACGACCAGCACAAACGAGCTAACACGCCCCTGTATGGGGCTTTTTTTGTGGGATATGGAAAATGAAAGGACTGTCGATTCTGTTCAACATTGCTTCTTTGGCTTGCCTTGCCTATCTGATGATAGACAAGGGAATGCCTAGAAACGATGAGTGGCCCATCATCATCGCGTTTGCAGGGGCTAACATCACATCCCTGATTGTCATCCTAACGACCAAAGACAATTCATTTCTTGGGCTATGGCTGCAAAGAAAAAAGCTTGAAGAACAACAGAAAATCAACAAGCTCAATTCGCAGAAAGATTAATATCAGGTCTATCACATGAGTAACGTAAAAAACGCTACAGACAAAGAACTTGAAAGATTGATTTTATCAATGAGGGCGTTCATTACTAAGAAAAGAACTGATGATGATTTCTTTGATAAATTCAAAAACAAATTTTATTACAAGATTGATGACTTATTCAAGCGGATAGCTAGCTTAATTGATAAAGACCTTCCTTTTCATGAAGCAAGTTATCAGAGAGGCCTAAACAGACTAAGTAATGTCATATCCACCAGACAGGCTATCGAAAACCTTCATCTGCTATTTTCATTCTTAGCATCACAAAACGAAAAAACATATTTTATAATGCTATATCCAAATGCTTTTTTAGATTTAATCGAATCTATACCTGATGACAAATACAGAGAATATGAAGAAATAAACGGAACAGAAATTTATAAAACCTGTCCCGCAGAGAATGAATCAATCTACAGATTATATCCAAATCGGGTTTTGGGTGACACGTTGGTTAGCTTTAAGTAAGCGAACAAATTAAAGATATTTATACAGCTATCGATATAGATATATCATAATTTAAAAGGATAAAGCAGTAGTGGAAAACATAAGCTACTTACAACAGGCTCAAAATTTTGCTGCTGAAATGGCTGAATTCATCGCCATCAATGAGGATGATGATTCTGTTGATGAAAAATTCATGGAGTTTTCAAAAGACTTGTCAGCAAAGATGATTGCAGCCTCCAAGGTTTATGGCTTTGATTTTGGCGATATTGTTGAAACCATTCGCTTCATGGAGAAAATCGAAGACTTTCACGGAAATATATTTGCTGGAAATATTCATACTGACCTTCCCTTTGCTACGCAAGAAATCTTGACACCGTTGAGAGTCTTTGAGTACATGGAAAAACAAAGTGGTAAGCACGGTGCAGACACTGAGATAATGTTGAATGGTGTGAAATTCAATCTAGAACAAGCACAGATGTTCTACGATGCCTTAGCAGGTCTTAATGCAGAAATTGCGTTCGGCTATTTGAACCACGGAACCGTCAATGTAGAAAACAACTACTTTGATGACCTTGAATACAACCCTTTCCAAAAAACTGAACAGGCAAATTGAAAATGGTTGGCATGACCCGTGAAATTGCAGAATCAAGAGCAAACCGTGCTTACATAAAAGCTAATGCCCTAGTAAATGACATTGAAAAATTTATAGAAACTAATGGACAAAAAGAAAGCTTCCTTGATGACCTCTTTGACAGGTATGAGAAACCAGTTCAAGCAATCATTGAGCAAGCAATTCATGAACAAAGTCAGAGAAAAAACAATTTTGAAGCCTTGTTGATGCTTCAAGGCTTTTGGGCATTGACTGACGTAATCAACAGCCACCTCACTGACGAAATGGATAAAGAGCCTTTCTTTGCTCATGTCGGTTGCCTTGATGGAACGTGCTTCACCTATTCATTCAGCAAGGCCGAACTGAAAGAATACGAGCTAACGTGTGAAACTGAGTTTTACAAAATATTTGATGATGAACCGGATGATATTGAATTCTCTGAGTACCCTTTAGCCATTATGCTTGGTAGGATTGAAGACACGTTCAACATTATGAAAAACAGGAAGTGAAATGAAAGACAAGGAGCTTTTAGGTCAAGTGAATGACTTGATGAAACGGGCATATTGGAATTCCCGCTATTCAAGCGAGATTCGCCGTCTCCATAACATAGCTTCTGAGAAGCAAAAACCCGGTCTGAAAAGGATTATTGCAGAAGCCATTGCTGCTAAGGCAGTGAATCCAGCTCATGCTGGGTCATACAAGCGATTCTTCAACCGGGGGAGCTTCAAGCCATACGCCCTCTTCTTTCAGGCTCTATTCACACCTCACATGGAAAAGGAGCTGGCAGAAGTCCTACGGCTGGTGCTGTTCAGCGAATCAGCTACGGGTACCGGCAGCAGGAAAGCTATTGAGCTGGCTATGAAGTCCTACACCAAAGCCATTGGCTGGAATGAGCCAGAAGCTCTACAAGCACTGAAAGCTGCAGTGCTAGTGATTGAGACGTTCGACTATAAAGAAGCTGGTGAAACGGCCCAGCAAGAGCTGATAGAAGCCTTGAAGGTATTGGTTAATGCAGAAGTGAAAACCTCGGCTGAAATCATCAGTATCAAGTGTTATAGCCAGCTTTCCAGAATGCAGGTTCACTACCAAGGCACTGACCTTCACGACCTAGCGTCAGCCGGGTATGAACGAGCTTGCTACCTGATTTAACCAACCAGCAGAAACAACCAAGCCCCTACGATGGGGCTTTTTTGTGCCTGAAGCAATAAACCCCCTAGACGGGGGCTTACGGCAACCAACACTCTTAATAAATAATAACCAATAAATTCAATTAAGACCATGAAGTAACAAAAGGTATTCACTTACCTACAATTTATCACCAACAAACTCATTGTCAAATATAAATACCAAACAATAATTAAACAAATACAATAATAATCCACTAATACCCGGATTTATTACATTCACATAATTGCATTATTAAAATAAAGTATTATAATATTAAAAGAAACATTGGAATAATAATGAGAAGCGAAGACATTAACAATGAAATATTCATTGAACAGTTCATAAAGTATAAACACGCATTAACATCAAAGCTTATCAAAGAAGGAATTGGCAAAGAATTAACAGAAAAACAATTTAGCTTTGACAACGCATTAGAGCTATCAATGCTCTATAAAAATGAATTCTCTAAAACGAACCCTGAAGAAATAAAGCAGTTCGTAAAAGACAACCTAGTAGAAATCTCTAACAACAAATTCAAAGCTATTGCTCACAAAGTCTTAGGAATGAGATTTGAAGTGGACATAGACATGAATGAGCTATCAGAGAAAGCCCTTAATAATTTTGACAAACTCACTGAATTATCAATCCAGTTCTTAGATGAAATAGGCTTTGAGTGTGGCCGTGGAATAAGAGCCAACAGCGAAATGTTGAAAGATTTAGGCGGTGAATTGATGTGTGATTACATGCTGCATACCAAGCAAGGCTTCAATGTAGACCAGCTAAAAGGTAAACACATTTACAACATCCTATTAGAGCTAGGCGATAATTATGCAAATATGGATGCCACATTCAAAGACATGAAAGATTTGAGATATGAAGATGGAAAGGTCATTCTCCCAAAAAAGGCTATATTAACCCAACCCGGAAAACAACTTGATATTAGTGATGGTTATGGGGGTGGCTATGAATTAACTGCATTACTTAAAGATAAGAAATTTGTAGAAGAGCTTGAGCATAGATTCAAAAACTACACAAATTCACAGGTTATGAGATTAGCCAGAGAATTTGACGTTGAAATGGGTAGAACACCCAGCAAGAAACCAGTATTGAAAAAACTAGACTATTGATTTACCCATTAGAATGAACGAACCAGCGAAGAGCTGGTTTTTCTATCATGCGGAAAAGTTAATAAATAATGACTAAAGGGGGTTGATAATAAATATATCTATGGTTAACTAATATTAACCAACAATAAAAGGTAAAACTATGACCGCAACTACAACTATAAATTTAAATCTTTGTCCATTTTCTGGAAAATTGATAATAAACGGCACATCATTACAACACATCACACTCAACTCTACAAGAAAGCAGATAATCTACAGAGCTATCAGCAAACAAAGAAGTAGAGTCTTCTTCTATGTCTGTAAGTTCTTAGGCGAGAAAATACAAGAGAATGCTACCAAACCAATAAATCTGGATAGGCTTGAAACAGAGTTACAAAAATGGATGGACGAAGCATGTTGTGTATCATTCCAGCTCGCAGATATGAAGCAATCAGCCACAGAGGCAAAGCTAATCAACGCTGGTAAACGTGCTGTTTTGGAAGGATTAGGCTTAAACCAATCCAATTACATCAGTCACGAAGAAGCCAGCCGCTCTACCCAACCAGAAGAGCTTGTGAATGCTTCTGAGCCGTTACAAGTGGCTGAACCAGCAGTGCCAAACACTAAGACAATCCGCTTGCCTATTAGCGACCAGAAAGCCATAACGTTGACCATTCCTATCGACATCACAAAAGACGAAGCGGAATTGATAGCAAATAACACGCTGGAATATTTAAAAGCTTTAATACTCTCTCAACACAAAGAATGAAACCAACCAGCCAAGAGCTGGTTTTTTTAAGTCAATACAACCATAAAACAACCCATCCATTATCAAATACTAGGATATTGAATAAACACAATCAAATGATACAATAATATTAATCAACTATTTTGGTAAGCTATGAAATACAAAAGCGTAGAAAGGATTTAAGAACTAAAATTTGAAATATCAATAAAAAGGTCTGGTGATGGTTGGATTGACATAAACCTATTAGAGAAAGGTGAACAAGTTGGTGTAACGAAATGCAGAAGCAACGCTGAATCGCTTGATAAAATCAAAGCCAGAATTTCTGGTGAAATACCCATCCAACAAGGTACATACCTATCAGGTGCTTTAGACAATTTAGCTGAAAAAGCTGAAGCTAACCGATTCGCTAAGGGTATGTATGAATACAATAAGTCGTTTCTTGGAGAATATGATGAAAAGATAATCGACTTGATACTTAAAAGAAATGGCAAATATTTTGATGGTATTCAATCTTTAAAACCCGCTGAACCTGAGCTTTTCTATCTAATCCATGCAATTAGCGTTCGGAACCTAAATGGTAAACCAGTTCATTTTACAAATGAATTTGTAGGAACAGAAAGGGACTTCAACGAATACAAAAATAACTATGGTAAGAAACCTACTATGAAGGCTGATATTGTGAGGATTGAAACCTTCGCTCCTGAGTTCAGAGCCACACACAGAGAAATCGAAAAGATAGTGTTTGCTTACCAAAACAACACTGGTGATAAAAGCAAAATGCTCAATACTCTTAAATCATTTGATGAAGAAGCTATTGTAAGGTTAGAAACAAGATTGAAGGAAGAAGGCATAAACCCTAAGAAATTTGAAAGTGACATGAAAGCTGAACCTCATAACAAGATAAAACCAAAGATGTAATCAAGCCAGCCCCGAGCTGGTTTTTTTACGCCTGTAATTTGTGAAAATAAATTGACTAATCACGGTTGCTATTATCTGGAATTGTGCTAATTGTATTAGTAACTAACAACTATTACTACAATGAATCTTAAAGAACAAAACTCAGTAAAGAAAAGAATTATCTACACTACCAGCAAATTCTGGTCAGTAAATGGCAAGTCTGTATTCAATGCGACAATCTCAGAACAATACGGCGTTGATGCGTTAACCGCTAAGAAAGCCGCAGCATACCTCATAAAAGAAAAAGCAATCTGTGAAGGTCACTTAGCTGACTTGAAGAACCTACCTCACAGAAGAAACTGGTTCGGCGTAAAGAAGCCCCATTCTGGTATTGCTAAGCTCATAGCATTCCGCAATCAAATCTCAGCCAGCCTCAACAAGTTAAACGCTATGTATGAATATGATTTGGTTATCCTTAACCAAAGAAAATCTGGTAATGGTGCTGATTACGCAATCGAAACCTACTCAGAGTTCATGAACAAATTCGTAAACATCTACAAGGTCAAAGAGATTACCGAAGAGGCGTTCACAAAACAGAATGCACTAATCACCAAAGAAAAGAAAATCAGAAAATACAATGATATATTCTTTTTCTGGTGGTTCACCATTTCATTAATGATAACCGTGACCTTTGAAAAGGAATTGGCTCAATTCCTAAACCAGTATGACAAAGGAACTGTAGTAATTATCACGCTGGCAATCTTGACAGCCTTAATTAAATTACCACCGCCAATCATGCGAAAGTTTATGAAATAAAGAGAAGTCTAATCAAGCCAGCTACCGAGCTGGTTTTTTATTGCCTACAAACATTGAAAATAAATGACTAATCCCGGTTGCTAATTACTATAATTATGGTAATGGTACTTGTAACCAACCATGACATATATTATGAAGATAAGTGCCGAAGACAAAGCAATCAAAGAATTAATTAGCAAAGAAAACAAATTCTGGCAAGTGGACAAAGACGAAGTATTCAGTACATCAATTGCTGAATATTTTGGAGTCGAAGTATTAACACCGTCAAAGGTCGCTACCAGACTGTTAGAACATAAAGAGATAGCCCAGCGAAACATAAAGGAGTTTAAAGAAGACTTGCTAAAAGCTGGCAGATTCTCCCGCAAAAACATTCAAGCTAAAATAAAACGTTACGAACATAAGCTATCAGTTATTGAATCAAGGTTAGACATGGCAAGATGCTTGAAGAGATATGAGCTGATTGCTTTCCATGATGGGTATGATGAAGTTGGGCCTCACTATGTAGACTCATCATATGAGATAAACACCCTAGAACGCTTCAATAGCTTACTCATTATAATAGGTCTTACTGAGGTTGATGAAGAAACCTATGATGACTTATCAAACCATGAGACAATGGATGAAAACCAATTAGGAAGAAGATGTGTTAATTACAAACATAAAATCAACAAACACATTATTTGTATCGTCCTGTTGTCTATGGGTGTAATGTCTTTCTTGAACAATAATGAAATGAATATCCCTATGAGTGGCATAGTAATATTAATGCTTAGTATTTTACCTAGCATTTTGAGACGCTATATAAAACCCGAATTGACGCTTGTTGATGAAAAATTAAATATGGTATATGGACACATTGATATGAAGCGAGATGTGAAGCTAAATTGAACTGGCTTTTGTTTACAGTGAAAATAAAGTGACTAAACCCGGTTGATAATTATTTTATATGTGCTAAATGTATTATTAACCAACCACTGTAAATTCTATGAAAACAACAGACAACACCACAGGCCATACTTCTATTAGAAGAATATTAATGCTAACTGCATTACCAGCAACCACACTAACAATACTATATCTATTCAGCTTTAATATCTTCAAAATAATATCACTAGCATTCACTATACCGATTCAAATTTTCATTGGAATGGGAAAAACATCCTTTAATATTTTATTTGTTAAACCAATGAGTGAAAGCTTAGAAACTTCAATCGGGAAACCCGCTAATACCTTAGTCAACTTTATCCAAACGTCCGCAAGCTTAACAACAATTGATATTGTTATTATATCCATACTATCCATAGCTTTAATTCTCACTTTCATATTTCATTTTGAAGAGCCATTTGATAACACTGGCAGTGCGGGATATACGTTAAATGATTACGAGCCTCACAGCATTAATTTTAGTTTGTCTAAATTAAAAGAATATCTTGAGAATGATTACAGAACATTAAAATCAAATAAGAAAGATTTAGAAGAAAAACTTTTTGTGGTTAGGAACGCTATCTGGAATCAAAGATATGACCGTGTAGAATTCAACTCCAGCAAAGAAAGTGATTATGAAAGTAGATTAGATTATAAAAATGGTTATCTTAGAGTTACAAAGGATGTCAGCCTAATAACAATCGGAATGTTTTCAATAACACTATTTTCATACGTTCTAAACTTTTTGTTCTACAACCCAGACGGTTCGGCACCTTCTTACTTTATATTTAATATCTTCTCATCATTTTTCAGTTTTATATCAGCACTATGTGTCGTTATATTCATGAATGTATATGTTCATGAACGCAAGAGATTGAAGTCAACAGACCTTGAAACCTTCATCAGTGATGAATACAAGCTTTACGCTGACACCATCAAAGAACTACAAGCCAAAGCATCTGGTATAAGGGCAAAGCTCAAAGCAAACGACGAAGTAATGTCAAAGCTCAAGGCTGAAATAATAAAGCGAAATGACGCCCTTTTGAACGACTAACACTAGACCAGCTAACAAGCTGGTTTTTTACAAACTACAATATGTGTAAAAAAAGTGAATAAAGGGGGTTGATAATACTTTAATACATGATACAACTAGAGTACCAACATCAGAGTTATTATGAACAATAATTGCATATTCTTCCCGACAACCTACTCACAAGCTTATGTACCAGCAGTATACTTACTAGATTCCGTCATTGACGATTGCACAATAGAAGTGTCAGAAGATTTGAAGACAATCACAATAGAGAACTACATAACAAAGGACTCTGCAGCCTTTGACATTGATGACCTGAACGATTTGATAGACAGCTCACCAGACCCACGAATATCTCTCTTACTACTCATTGAGTTAGCCAGTAGATGAAGAAGCCAGCCAAGAGCTGGTTTTTTCGTCCATTGAAAATTACTTATTAAATGCTAGGATATTAAAAACAACTGAGAATAATATGTCTAAGCAAAGTAAATATACCAGAGTAGAAGGATGGGATGATTCAGAAGGTTTCTTAACCAGTGAACAAATAGAAGTCATGTTAGCTGATGAGAAAGCCAACCAGTTAAAGGATGGTGACAGCTCCGAATGGGAAGAGTTGAAAATACTATCTGATGAAGTTATTGACCTCATTACTGAACACATGCCAAGGCACAAGGTAAGCGAAGAATACAAGAACACTCAGATATTCATTAAGCTGAAAGAATAACTAACCGCTCAGGCGGTTTTTTTAATGCTTTTTATTATTTGTTAAAAAAGTGACTAATCCCGGTTGATAATTATTTTATACGTGCTATCAATATAATTGACCAAACAACGAAAGGAAAATATGAAATTATCAAAATTCAATCCCAAGACAATAATAAAGGAGTATTACAACAGCTTAACCCCTATAACGAAAATGTTTGTCGATGATTTTTCCATGCCTGTAATAGTCGGTTCATTTTCATTATCATTAATTTTTAGTTTAATTATTGTTTACAACAACGCACCTGAATTGACTCAATCAGCATCTACAACAACCGTAGAAAAATCCTCAGAAACAACGAAAGAAGTGCTTTCTGATTACATTACATCATCGATCATTTCCGATATTCAAAAGAACGAACTTGAACCTGAAGAAAGTATAAAGCATCCATCAGGTATCGAAAAACAAAACATTGATATGGCAGACCTGATATTTTCAGTGTTTCTATTCTTTGCGGTTATTTGCCTGTTCATTCCGAAAGGCTACCCAAAAGCCAGAATTGACTTAACAAACTCCGAAGATTCATTACAAGCAGAAATTCAAAATTCTCTAAGAAAATTAAACAAAAGGGAGTTCAGCTACAGGGAAATCAAAGAGAATATTGCAGAGAAAAAGAATTTCATAAGCGAATTGAATAAATCCAAAGCTGGCAAGTATCTAAAAAGACTTGAATGGAAAAGGGGATATTACAACAAAACAAAAGATGACCTAAAAATATTGGCCTATTCAGCATTGTTCACTGTTTTTACGTTTCTACTTCATTTGACCACTGACACCAAAAAAGAAAACTTGGTAGATGTTGCCTGTATCGTAGGTGGATTATTTTTTATCATAATGACATTTAAAACCATCATTACTTATTTCAACGAGCTTATGACCATGAAGAGAATGACCTTCAAGGAATTTTTCAGCAGTCAGAACGAGTATCACAATGACAGATTAAGAAAAATGGAAGCGGATATTGTTTATGAACGTGATGGCTGTGAAGACATTGAACGCTGCATAGATTTACTACAAGCTGAAATTAAATTGAGAACCAGTGTAGATGTAGTGTTTAAAAAAATTAAGGATGTGCATCTAAAATCAAAGGAAGAAGCCATTGAAAACGACTATTCCGCTTTTAAAGATGAAATTAACAAAGACCGCTAAGGCGGTTTTTACACGACTGATAAATAAAACGAATAAAGAGGGTTGTTAATTTATTTATCCATGCTTTCATAGGTACTATGACAACAACAGGTTATTATATGATTGATTTACAAACCTTACAAATGATAGCAGGCACGATAGCAGTATCAATACTTTGCTATTGGCTATGCATACTAGATTTAAAGATTAAGAAATGGATTGATAATTTTGAAGCTGCTGCAAAAGATAGGTATTTGAAGGCTATAGCTATTTCCTATTTAGAGAAGAAAGAAACCATTGAAAAAGACAATCTCAAACTCTAACCGCTCAGGCGGTTTTTTCACGTCTCCACCCTCCCCATCCATCCAGTCACCTTGATCCTACTGACAGCTCTGATACTGTATGCTTATACAGTCTTGTGGTAGTGATCCATGCTCAGCCAACCGATACCCCTAGCAACAGCTCTAAACCCAGCGAAAGCACCGTCATATGGCCGTGCGGCTTGTGGCTTCCCGTCACCAGCCGAAGAGTACGCTGAACCACCATTGAGCCTTGATGAGCTGACTGGCGTAGGGAAACCGAGCTTGTTCATCCTGATAGCGTGGGGTCATTCCATGTCAGACCTTGGCGTCTACGATGGTGACTATCTGGTAGTGGATCGAGCAAAGGAACCACGTCTAGGAAGCGTTGTGGTAGCCCGTATCGGCCCAGAGTTCACAGTGAAGACCTACGCCATAGAAAACGGTCAACCAGTCCTAAAACCGGCTAATCCAGAGTTTGAAACCATCGTCATCGGAGAATTTGAAGAATCCGAGTTATGGGGGGTTGTCTTGTGGAATCTTCATAAACTCCATGACTAATTCAATCAGTAAAGTATTTGGGCTGGTAGATTGTCACGCTTGTTATGTGAGCTGTGAACGTATATTCAATCCAAGATTAATAGGTAAAGCAACCGTAGTGCTTTCCAATAATGATCTGAGGGGTGGGAATCGTTAGTAAATCCTGTAGAGTCCGCGCCACCTTCTGAACCCCTCTGGAACAGCAGTTTCCAGGCTTCATAAGGCAATC
>LNAP01003990.1_pt1 | contig 16149 bp, 16 predicted proteins | sample 602601 | NCBI WGS metagenome assembly LNAP01 (sample SAMN02440304, study PRJNA202911) | soil metagenome | biome: Subtropical and temperate rainforests or woodlands; isolation source: soil samples (1 kg each in a 20% v/v slurry with milli Q water) were... ... | reverse complement strand
CACCTCGGTGATGCAGTTCCCCTACCGCGAGCACATGATCAACCTGCTCGACACCCCCGGCCACGAAGACTTCTCCGAAGACACCTACCGCACCCTGACCGCGGTGGACTCGGCGCTGATGGTCCTCGACGGCGGCAAGGGCGTCGAACCGCGCACCATCGCCCTGATGGACGTGTGCCGCCTGCGCGACACCCCGATCGTCAGCTTCATCAACAAGCTCGACCGCGACATCCGCGATCCGATCGAACTGCTCGACGAGATCGAGGCGGTGCTGAAGATCAAGGCTGCGCCGATCACCTGGCCGATCGGCTGCTATCGCGACTTCAAGGGCGTCTACCACCTGGCCGACGACTACATCATCGTCTACACCCCGGGCCACGGCCACGAGCGCACCGAGGTGAAGATCATCCAGCACCTCGACTCCGACGAAGCCCGCGCGCACCTCGGCGACGAGTACGAGCGCTTCATCGAGCAGCTGGAGCTGGTGCAGGGCGCCTGCCACGAGTTCGACCAGGACGCCTTCCTCAAGGGCCAGATGACCCCGGTGTTCTTCGGTACCGCGCTGGGCAACTTCGGCGTCGACCACGTGCTCGACGCGGTGGTCGACTGGGCACCGCAGCCGCTGTCGCGCGCCGCCCACGAGCGGGTGGTGGAGCCAGTCGAGGAGAAGTTCAGCGGCTTCGTGTTCAAGATCCAGGCGAACATGGATCCCAAGCACCGCGACCGCATCGCCTTCATGCGCATCTGCTCGGGCAAGTACGAGAAGGGCATGAAGATGCGCCACGTGCGGATCAAGAAGGACCTGAGGATCGCCGACGCGCTGACCTTCTTCTCCAGCGAGCGCGAGATGCTGGAAGAGGCCTACGCCGGCGACATCATCGGCCTGCACAACCACGGCACCATCCAGATCGGCGACACCTTCACCGAAGGCGAGGCGCTGGGCTTCACCGGCATCCCGCACTTCGCCCCGGAGCTGTTCCGCCGCGTGCGCCTGAAGGACCCGCTGAAATCCAAGCAGCTGCGCCAGGGCCTGCAGGAGCTGGCCGAGGAAGGCGCCACCCAGGTGTTCTTCCCGGAGCGCAACAACGACATCATCCTCGGCGCAGTCGGCGTGCTGCAGTTCGACGTGGTCGCCAGCCGCCTCAAGGAGGAATACAAGGTCGAGTGCGCCTACGAGGCGATCAACGTCTGGTCGGCGCGCTGGATCGAGTGCGCCGACAAGAAGAAGCTCGAGGACTTCAAGGTCAAGGCCTACGAGAACCTCGCGGTCGACGGCGGCGGCCACCTCACCTACCTGGCGCCGACCCGGGTCAACCTCAGCCTGATGGAAGAGCGCTGGCCGGACGTGAAATTCCGCGCTACCCGCGAGCATCACTGACAACGGCGCGTACGATCCTCTGTAGGAGCCAGCTTGCTGGCGATCGCTTTTCCAGCAAAGGCTGATCGCCAGCAAGCTGGCTCCTACGAAAACTCAGGAACCTCTGGAATGGACTCCAGTCGCTTTGCCCATCGAAGTCACGCCCTGCGCTCCGGGCGCGTCTGCGAACCTGGCCGTGCCTACCTGTTGACTGCCGTCACCCATCAGCGTTACCCAGTCTTTCGCGACTTCCTGGCGGCACGCCTGCTGATCGACGAATTGCGTCGGCAGCATGACAGTCTGGCCGTGGAGTCCCTCGCCTGGGTCGTGATGCCTGATCACCTGCATTGGCTGGTGATCCTCCGCGACGGCAGCCTAGCTAGCGTCATGCAGCGGCTCAAGTCGCGTAGTGCAGTACGGATCAACCAGGCCACTCACGAGCTGAGCGGGCAACTCTGGCAGAAGGGCTTCCACGATCACGCCTTGCGCAAAGAGGAGGACCTGTTGGGCTGTGCCCGCTACATCGTGACCAACCCGTTGCGCGCCAGCCTGGTAAAACGCCTGGCCGACTATCCTCACTGGGACGCCATATGGCTGTAGAAGCCAGCTTGCTGGCGATCAGCAATGCAAGAGGATCGCCAGCAAGCTGGCTCCTACACAGTCCACCCGGCAGCGATGGATGATCAATGCTCATCGACACCCACACCCACCTCGACTTCCCCGACTTCGACGCCGACCGCGCGGCCGTACTGGCACGCTGCCGGGTGCTGGGGGTGGAGAAGCTGGTGGTGCTCGGCGTGTACCAGGCCAACTGGCAGCGGCTGTGGGATCTGGTCGAGAGCGAGGACGGTCTGTACGCCGCCTTCGGTCTGCATCCAATCTACCTCGAGCAGCATCGCCCCGAGCATCTGCTCGAGCTGCGCGGCTGGCTGGAGCGGCTGGCCGGCCACCGCAAGCTGTGCGCCCTCGGCGAATTCGGTCTCGACTGGTATGTGCCCAAGCTGGACCACGAGCGCCAGCAGGCGCTGTTCGAGGCGCAGCTGCAGCTCGCCGCCGAGTTCGAGCTGCCGGCGCTGCTGCACGTGCGCCGTGCCCATGCGCAAACCATCGCCACCCTCAAACGTTATCGACTCCAGCGTGCCGGCATCGTCCACGCCTTTTCCGGCAGCCTTGAAGAAGCCAAGGAATACCTGAAGCTCGGCTTCAAGCTCGGCCTTGGCGGCGCGGCCACCTGGCCGCAGGCCAACCGCCTGCGCAAGGTCGTCAGCCAGCTGCCGCTGGACAGCATCGTGCTGGAAACCGACGCTCCGGACATGGCGCCGAGCATGCATGCCAACCTCCGCAACAGCCCGGAGCACCTGCCGCAGATCTGCCAGGTGCTGGCCGAGCTGCGCGGCATCACGGCCGAGGAGCTGGCTGCCGCCAGCAGCCGCAATGCCCGCCAACTGTTCGGCTGGCGCTGAGCCGCCGCTCAGAGCGGCAGCAGCACCCACAGCGCGATGGCGCAGTACCAGATCAGCGTGGCGCGCTGCAGCAAGCTCCACAGCTCGTCCAGGGTTTCCACCCCGGCATTGCCCACTGGCGTGTCCGCCGCGGCCCGGCCGGCATCGGCCACCAGCTGCGCGGCGCTCGCTCCCCTCTCGAACAGCTGCGCGCGCAACACCCGATAGGCACTGACGAAGTTGCCCGCCAGCGCCAGGCTCAGGGCCAGCAGGCGCGCGGGCAGCCAGTCGAGCGCCGCCTGTAGGTCCTGCGCCTGGCGCCGCAGTGCGGAATCGCCGGCATGTTCCGCCAGCAGGGCGAGCAGACGATAGGCCAGTGCCGGCAGCGGCCCGAGTAGCGCGTACCAGAAGATCACCGCGAAGAAACCCTGATGGAGCCGCCAGAGCAGAAAGCCCTGCGCCTGCCCCAGCAGCGTCACGCCATCCTCGGCCTGCACGCCGAGATCGCGCTGCGCGTCGAGATACGCCGCCTCGACATCGCCGCGCTGCCAGCTGGCGCGAAACGGCTCGAGCATTTGCCGCGTGTCGCCGCGCCCGAGACTCCACAGCACCAGCAACAGATGCACCGGCAGCAGCAGCCAGCCGTAGGCCAGCGGCGCCAGGCTCCACAGCAGCAGCCCGAGCAGCAGCAACGGCACGCCCAGCACCAGCAGCAGCTGCAACCGCGGTTGCCCGGCCAGCGCCGGCAGCGCCTCGACGCGGCTCAGCCCGCGCAGAAATAGATCGTCACGCTGCACGCCACCGCGCCAGCGCGTGTGCTTCTCCAGCAGCAGAACCAGCAGCAGGACCAGGAAACTCATGCCTGCACCTCCGTGCCCAGCGAGCCCAGATAACGCGCCCAGTCGAACGCCGGCCCCGGGTCGGTCTTGCGTCCCGGGGCGATGTCGCTATGCCCGCAGATGCGCTCCGCGGTGATGTCCGGGTAGACGCGCAGCAGCTCGCGGGTCAGCGCGCCCAGGATGGCGTACTGCGCCTCGCTGTAGGGCAGCTCGTCGGTGCCCTCCAGCTCGATGCCTAGGGAGAAGTCGTTGCACTGCTCGCGCCCGGCGAAACACGATACCCCGGCATGCCAGGCGCGCTGGTTGCAGGACACGAACTGGATCAGCGTGCCGTCGCGCTCGATGAGAAAGTGCGCCGACACCTGCAGATGCGCAATCCCGGCGAAGTACGGATGCGCCTGCGGGTCGAGGCGGTTGCAGAACAGGTTCTCCACCTCGCCGCAGCCGAACTGTCCCGGCGGCAGGCTGATGTTGTGGATCACCAGCAGCGATACCTCGCCGGCGGGCCGTGCGTTGAAGTTGGGCGACGGGCAGCGGCGCGCACTACTGCACCAGCCCGTCCGGGGATCGATCTGCATCTCGGCTCCTGGCAGGGTCTGCCGCATCATCACGACAACCCTCATTCATTGGCCTCCCACTCTAGATCAGCCCCGCTCGCAGACCAAGCGCGCCAGCCGCGCCCGATGCCCCCGGCGAGACAGCCGCACGCCCGGCACCGGCAAACCGGCCTATAATCCGCCGAAAACGCACAGGGAGCCCGTCATGCCCAATCTTCGCCTTGCCGACCTCGGCGCCGAAATCACCGCCAACGTGCGCGCCGCGCTTGCCGAGGACATCGGCAGCGGCGACATCACCGCCCAGCTGATTCCCGCCGAGCGCATGGCGCAGGCGCGGATCATCACCCGCGAAGCCGCCACCATCTGCGGTACCGCGTGGGTCGACGAGGTGTTCCGCCAGCTCGACCCGCGCGTGCAGGTGCAGTGGCACACCGCCGACGGCCAGCGGGCCATGCAGGACCAGACCCTGTTCACCCTCGAAGGTCCGGCACGCGCCCTGCTCAGCGGCGAGCGCAGCGCGCTGAACTTCCTGCAACTGCTCTCCGGCGTCGCCACCCGCTGCCGCGAATACGCCGACCTGGTCGAAGGCACCGCCGTACAGCTGCTGGACACCCGTAAGACCCTGCCCGGCCTGCGCCTGGCGCAGAAGTACGCGGTCACCTGCGGCGGCTGCCACAACCACCGCATCGGCCTGTACGACGCCTTCCTGATCAAGGAAAACCACATCGCTGCCTGCGGCGGCATCGCCCAGGCCGTCGCCAGCGCCCGGCAGATCGCCCCTGGCCGCCCGGTGGAAGTGGAAGTGGAAAACCTCGAGGAACTGCAGCAGGCGCTGGACGCTGGTGCCGACATCATCATGCTCGACGAGCTCGACCACGACGACATGCGCACCGCCGTCATCCTCAACGCCGGCCGCGCCAAGCTGGAAGCCTCCGGCGGGGTGAACAAGACCACCCTGCGCGGCATCGCCGAAACCGGCGTCGACTACATCTCCATCGGCACCCTGACCAAGGATGTCAAGGCCATCGACCTGTCGATGCGGTTGAGCTTGTAAGCGCCTGTTATTGCCGTGCAAAACAAAACAGCCCGTTGCGCAGCGATGCACAACGGGCTGTTTGGTTTGAAGCGATGGTGCCGGTGAGAGGAATCGAACCCCCGACCTTCGCGTTACGAGTGCGCTGCTCTACCGACTGAGCTACACCGGCTTGAAACGTGGCGCGAAGGCTATCATTCTGCCCGGCGCAGACGCAAGGCGGGCGCGTAGGGGGCTGGGTCGACAATCGGCGCCTGGTCCAGCAACAGGTTGGTCAGCAGCTGGCAGGACGCCGGCGCCAGCACCAGACCGTTGCGGTAATGCCCGCAGTTCAGCCACAGGCCGTCATGCTCCGGCACCGGGCCAATGAACGGAATGCCGTCCGGCGAACCCGGGCGCAGCCCGGCCCAGTGCTTGACCACTTCGGCGTCGGTCAGCGCCGGCAGCAGCTCGATGGCCGAGGCGCGCAGGCTCTCCAGCGCCTCATCGGTCGGCGTCTTGTCGAAGCCCTCGTATTCCAGGGTGCTGCCGACCAGGATATGGCCGTCGCGGCGCGGAATCGCGTAGCGGCCGTTGGCCATCACCATCGCCGGCAGGAAGTCCGCGGCGCACTTGAACAGGATCATCTGCCCCTTCACCGGCTCCACCGGCAGCTCGAGGCCGAGGGTCTTGAGCAACTCGCCACTCCAGGCGCCGGCCGCGACCACCACCGCATCGGCACGCAGTTCGCCCTCTGCCGTCTGCACGCCGACCACCCGGCCATCCTCGCGCAGGAAGCTCTCGACTGCGCACTGCTCGCGGATGTCGACATTCGGCAGCTGCTCCAGCGCCGCGCGCAGCGACTTGAGCAGCCGCGGGTTGCGCACGTTGGCCACCCCGGCCATGTGAATCGCATGCCGGTAGCCGTGGCGCAGCACCGGCACCGCCGCCTCCACCTCGGCCATCGGCACCGCCCGCAACGGCCGCCCCTCGCGCGCCGCCCAGGCCAGCGCCTCGGCCTCGTCCTCCAGGTCCAGCCAGTACAGCCCGGTGACGTGCACCTCCGGATCAACCCCACCCTCCTCGATCAGCCGCTCGCCGAGGCGCGGATAGAAATCCTGCGACCAGTGCGCCAGCGCCGTTACCGCCGGGCTGTAGCGCCACGGATACAGCGGCGAAACGATCCCGCCGCCAGCCCAGGAAGCCTCGCTGCCGACAGCGGACTGATCGAGCAGGGTGACGGTGCAGCCGGCCTGCGCCAGTAAGCGCGCCGACTGCAGGCCAATGGCCCCGGCGCCGATGATGAGGATGTTGTGCATGGGGAAGCCTTTGAGAAAAAACGAAGCCCGTACTGCAGGCCTGCGTGGTACAGGTTGCAAGTACGGGCTAGATTCTACGCCTTTGCTAGTGTCAATGGCCGCCGGCAGCCTTCAACTTGAGGAACAGCTACCGTCAAAGGTCTTTTCAACAGAAGTACGCCCAGTAGCCGTGATTTTGACCACGCGCTCTTGACCTCCCACACTGGGACTGGCGCGACAGATACGCAAGGTCGCTGGAGTGCTGCCAACCCCTGAAGGCTGGAATGTCACAACGTCGACATCTGTCCCCGAACTCTTGGAGTCAATTACATACCCGCCTGCAATGGCTGTCTGCCGATGGACCAACGTCCCGCTACCTGTCGCTCCTGTCAGTACGATCCAGCCCTGTTCCCAGTTGCCGGTTCCGCAGCTTGTCCCGTTGCTGGAGACACAGAGCCTCACGGACGCATTGCGCTTGATCGCCTCGCTGCGGGCCAGCTGGGCACTGGCCACTAGGCTCGTGCCATGGCTGCGCAATCTGCTACTTAGCGAGAACTCGCTGAACGACGGTGCGGCAATTCCGAGGAGAACGGCAGTCACAGCCAGCACCACCATCAACTCGATCAAGCTAAATGCGCGCTGCGCCGTCCCTGTCAAGTATGAAACTCGCAACTGGTAGCCGAAGGATTCATCCATCATTGCTCAATGTTCCAATAGACTCTCGACTTAGGCTGAACGGGCAGTACCTGAGTCTCGAATGGCTCCTGTACTTCGAAGCGGTTCTTGCCGCAACTGATGCAAATGGTCGCGTCAGTGCCATCATCCAGAATCACCTGCACGATCACCGGCGACGGCGGCAGGCCACCACCCTCGACCAGAACATAACGCTCGCCGTTTGGCGCAGAGGCATCTTTGTAACTGATGGAGTAGGACTTGGCGAGGCCCAAGCTGGAGCAGACTCCCTCCTGCTGTACCGCCGGAGTATGCGTACTGAAGATGACCTTACCCAACCCGGTAACTGCCGAAGTCACCACCTGCTCGCTATCGCTCAGGCGCAGATACCAGCCCAACGGCTTCGAGTCGAGTGCGCTTTGGGTTGGATCATCGGCACCAATCTCCAACAGAGAGCTCATGCATATACGCTTAGTCAAATCACCACAAGCACCATTTCCGGACGTAATCCAAGTGCTGTCAGCAGGCTTATCCTTGAGCATGAAGAAGTAGTTGTCCACGGCTGTGGCAGTGTCATAGCTGGTGATCGGCTTTTCGCGATCACCGGAGCCCAGCATCACCCGGATGAAATCCCCTTCGTTGACTACGCTCGGGGCGAACATGAACTTGCGCGCACAGGCAGCAGACGCATCACTGCACCCCAAGGCAGCAATCTTGGTCATAGTCCAATCAGCCGGCGCGTTGCTGCCCATGGTGATGCGGTAGACATTGCCGCCCAAATCAGCAGTGTAGCCGTAGGTCACAAGGCCGGTGCTGTCGCGCACCAGAGTCACGTCGGCAATCACCCCGCGCTCGGTGTCGAATTTCTTGAGCCGCGTGCCGTCGTTAGCATCCAGCACATAGATCCTATTGCCCTTGGTCACACTGCAGGTGTGCGGATCGTTATCCTCGCACGGCGGATCAAGATCACCGTCACCATCATGGTCACGTACGGTGTCGTAACCACCGCCCATGATCAGCATCGGTTTCGGCGTACCACTTGCAGTGTAACCGGCAGCCTTGAATACGGTCGGGGTCGACCAGGTCTGGCCGATCCTGCTCATTCCAGTCGTGCAACCGTCATCGGTAGACTGACTGGGACAGCCCTTCTTCCACTTCAGGACCGGGCTCGCCGGGTTACTGACATCGAATGCGTAGATCGCACGGCCGCCACGGCGCATACCGGCAAACAGCCAGGTATTGCTGTCGTCACGATAGGCGGTGACCGAACCGTCCATGCCGTAATGCTTCGGCTTCGGCAGGGGCGTGAGTGGATCATCATCCACCTGCTGACCTGGGAAGCTGATCAGCGGTTGCTCGTCACGCAGTCGCTTGATATGCGGATAGAACTCGGTCGGCATGAAGGACCATAGCTCTCCCCCGGCAGGAATAGCGGGTGATGTGCCGACACTTGCGGTACGGTTGCCATTGACGGCCCGCAACAGGCCATCGTTGCCACCGTAGAAAACGACAACCGCGGGCGATCCATCAGTGCCATAGTTGATGGCCACGGGGCGAGAGTGAATGATATCGCCGTGAATATACGGACGTTTCTCCGTAAGGTCCTCGTTTTGGTTTTCATCCTTATTATCAGTCCCCAGAGCCCAGTTCACGATCGCATCGCGCTCGGTGGTACTCGCCGCACCCAACAGGCTTTGAGTGGCGACGCTGGAGGTGAAGTTCGCCAAGGCAGTACAGTTGCTGTCGGAGCAGGTCTTCATGGTCCGCCCCGTCGAACTGCGCAGCAAGTAGGCGTGCCCGCCCTTTTCCACCACGTTACCGTCGGGACTGTTCGAGCCATTGGAGTTTTCCACGCCCAAGCATGCGCCTTTCGCATTGAAAGCCCAGTAGGTATCCGTGGATGAGGGCGTCCAGTAACTTCTGGCGCACTCGTCGAAATAGCCATCATTGCCGATCGCACTTTTTACCGGCTCACGAGCATCGGCGGTGGTCAGCGCATTATCAATCTTGGCCACCCGATACTGCTTCAGGTTGCCCGCCCACTGCGGCTTGGCGTTGCCATCCGGACGGAACAGACCGATGAAGATCTGGTTCAGGTAACGCCCTTCGGTATTCACGCTGGCCGGCAGACTCACCGAGGCGAAGGAACTGTCGACCGCCTGGATCTCGGAGAAAATCGCCTTAAGCGAATCGGCAATGGCGTTACCAGAACTGGTGACGTCGAAATACTTGCCATCGCTGACCGTGGCCATGCTCTTGAGCAGAGCCGACCACCCCGGCCCCTGGCCGCTGGTTACCTTGTCGACATCCACCGTATAGGTGATTACCCCTACTCCTTGGTTACGCATGAAACGTGCCCACTCATCGGCCACCATGTCCTGCGAGCCGCTCGGTGACAGGGGGATGGAGGTAGCGCTGCCACCAGCGGCAATCAATGCATCGGTCGCTGCCTTGATATCGTTGGTATTGTCTTGGGCTGGGCCGTTGCTGATATAGATGATGAAATTTTTCACGCAACCATTCTGCGCCGGTTGGTTGTAAGCAGTGGCGTCCTTTGAATTAAGGGCATTCCCGCTCAAACCGTAGACTGCTTTCGATGCTACTGTGCCACTGGTATTGCCCAGATAATCGGATTTGACCTTTCGGTTCCCGGCATGAGGTGCTCCACCGGTGAAGTACTCGTAGGCCTCCCACATGGCCTTCGAGGCTTTACCGCCATTGGACTTGTCGTTCGTTCTGTGGAGCCCTGCGTCACCTCCATCAACATTGTTTCTGTCGACCAGCGCGGTAAATTTCCCTTTGTAGTCGGCGTCTAGCCGGCGAACGGCTGCACGAACATAAGCACCGTCATTGCCTTTATCCCCCCCACTGGTCTCGGTGAAAAGCATCAAACCGAGATTGAACTTATCCACCGGCAAGCCGTTGACCACGGAGGATAGCGCATCCATTTCATTATTGAATGCGGTATTCCAGTTCGCCGTATTGTCCAGGATGATCAGCACATTCGGTGCCGCCAGCAGGCTTTGGTCCGGAGGCACCCCGACGAATAGGTCGGTATCTTCCGCCCAAGCCGCAGTGCTCAACATCAGAGACAGCGCCATGCAGGCTCTGAACATGAAACTCTTCATTTTCAACACCTCGGATATTGCGCTCATCAGATACACACCACGTTTTTTTGTGCCTCTGTGAGCAACACTCGCACACCAGCACGCACTGTCACTGAAGCCCCACTGGCCTCATCTACCACTTCCGACCTGACGTCCAGAATCACGTTGTAGCCGGCCACCAACTCCGGCGCCCCCTGGCCGTGGTAGTCCTTGTTTTCCTCACCGCTCAGCACCGTACGGGCCGCATAGCTGGCCACGCTAGAACTGATACAGGAGGGCACGATGTTCACCGTGTAATCCACACTGCCATCGCCATTGATATCGACATCGATCTCCTCGGCAGTCGGGGGCACCGTAAGATTGGAACTCATTTTTTGCTCGATGGCTGCATTGGCGGCAGCGAGAGCTTCGTTGCGCACCTGCATGTTGCCAACGGACTTGAGGTTGCTGCCACTCAAGGAAAAAGCGCTGCCGACCATCAAGGTCAGCAGCAAGAGCATGATCAGACCGACGATCAACGCTGCGCCACGCTGCTTGCGGCAAAAAACTTGACGAATCATGGCGTCTCCCTCCGGCCTGCCACGTTGGCTAAACGAACGGTCGAACTGAACAGGTGGCGCTTGAACTTCTTCTCGCTAGCGTCCGGCTCGAAGAGCGCGTCACCTGAGCAATCGGCGTCCGCATCAAGCTCCGGCGACTCCAGGCAATATGTTTTAGGGTCGGTGTAGCCGGGGGTTTCCCGCAGACTGCGCACTAGCACGAAGAGTTTGACCGCAACCACATTACGCAACTGTTCTGCAGTACACCCCTCCGCTGGGCAACGTACGAAAGTATCGGGTACGCCATCCCCCCTATTGGTGGGTGTGCTGCGATCATCCTCGCCGGAAAAAGCCACCGACTCGGAATAGTCCACCGCCTCGCCGGTCTTGCTGAAATTATCGATACCCAACTCCACTCGAAAGGCCTCTACCCCCTCAATCAGCGGCTGAGCATCACCCCCAAACTCCTGGCGCATCAGTGTAGGAACACCGTCGACATTCTTAATCCAGTAAATATTGGAGACCAACCTTCTCACTGCTGTTTCATGAAAATCCGCTGTCGTCGTATTGGTTGGCGTCGCGCAATCCTTGAAATGCATTGAATTGACAGTAACGGCATCCAATCGGTAAGCCGGCATTTCATCTTCACAAAAAGTAGTCTGAAAAAAAGCAGAGCAAGAAGGAGCGGGTGTATCGGGATCATCATCACAGTCCAATTCCGATACCGCGACTGGCGTCAATCCGGCGTAGCGAACAACCAAGACATCAGTACCTGAAATTTTTCCGGTCATACTGCAGTCGGTAAGCGCAGCCCCGAACGCCTGCACCGGAATACCCAGAAGCGCATCTTTTTCGTCTTGCGACCACGCAGCAGAGTCTTGGCTGCACGGATCTGGCACAACCCGCGGCGTGCGCTGCACCAATGTCACTGTCTCTGGAGGATCACCAGCCGTAACCGAAACCGGAGTATCCGAAGTCGTCAGATCATCGAACTCTGGTACATAACCACCCCAGAAACCAGCATGGGCAATGTCGTTCTGCAGTAACTGGATAGTGAAGCGCCCATTCTCAATCTGAGCATTAGTTTGTGCCATATCGTCATTAGTCCTGCTGATGTCCAGGTAGAGTTGCAGGATGGCAACCATAATCAGCAAGCTGATGACGACCGAAACCATCAGTTCAATAAGACTTAAACCCCGCTGCGCGAAGAGTGCTGCACGCATTTCACTTCCTCGTCTTACCTGTTTCATAGCGTGGAGAACCTTACGACTGTGGTCACGACACGACGGCAGAGGTCGTTGACGCATGCCGATCCATCAGGGCCGTTATAACTATTGGCGCCACAGGAGACACTGGCGGGTGGAGCAGCCAGCGGGGTAAGACCCTGCCAGGCCACCGTGATCAAGAACCGACCGCTTCCCGCTGGCGACTCCTCGACACAGCCACGCCCCCCGATCAAAGCACCTACGCTATTTTCGGAAATTTTCTCACCCGCACCCTGCAACGCCTGGCACCACTCCAGAGAGTCGATTTCCTGGCGTGAAGCTTTTGCAGTGGGGCACGCCATACCGCTCCCCAGAGGGGTGGCGGTCTCGTAGGACGTTGCACCCTGGCGATTACTGGCCAGTCGATTAGCCATATCGTCCAGTAGGATCAGGGCTTGGGCCCGCTGATAGGACTCAACCTCCGAGACTTGCAGGCGCGACTGCAAACCAGCAACCCCCAGTAGCCCAATCGCGAGAATGACGATGGTGACCAGCACCTCGATCAGAGTCATACCTTGTGAGCAACGGTGTTTGATTGACGTCTTCATGGCTACCACTTGCTCGCAGGCTCTTTGACGCCCTGACTGTCCAAACTCAAATCACCATCACTGGTTTGCGCGCCGGTAGCCGTAAACTCGATAGTGAAGGACGGCACCGTGCCGGTACCAACGTCGATGTCGTAGGTGTATTTGCCTGCCAACTCGCTGGGCAAGCCGTAGCCGCTTGCCTCAAGGGTGGTCTTGTCGGCATAGGCGCGATTGGCGAGAAGAAACTGCTGCTGCCGGTTGGCAATATCCATCATCTGCGCCTGAGCGGCGGCACGGTTGCCGCGGATGACGTACTGCTGATAACTCGGATAGGCGATGGCGGCCAAGATGCCGATGATCGCCACGGTGATCATCAGTTCGATGAGGGTGAATCCACGCTGTCTTTTCCGTTCCACTTCGCCACCTGTTGCGATCCGGGTATTCATTGGGGTAAGTCTGCCATCTGCCGCGTTTGCGGAGCTTGATCGAGCCAGCATTATCGTCGACCGCCTCCCAAGCCTTGGTTGATCCGTGACATGCGCACCGATCAAGCCTCTGTGGAGGATGATTGCACTCATCCGAAATGAACGAGAGCCTGCAGTCGACGGCCGGTTCTTTTGCCCTCTTGGCTGGCAACCCACTGTGAAGCAGTGCAAATTTTCAGCAGGGCTGGCTCGGGGTTACGAGCGGTGGCGTGCCCGCTTGGCTAACATCCGACGCACCTCCCGCAGGACGCGGGAGCCCCCCTCAGCCAGGCAAGGATGCCAGGTCATGATCAAGCAAGATCGCGGCTTCACGCTTATCGAAGCCATGGTGGTGCTGGCGTTGTTGGCCATTCTGGCCAGCATTGCCACGCCCGGTTTCACGCAGATGATCCACGCTCAGCAGCTACGCAGCGCCAGCATCGACCTGGCGCTGGCCTTCACCACCGCGCGCCATGAGGCGATCACCCGGCAGCGGCCAGTACTGATCGACAACGTGGATGGCGAGTGGGCCAGTGGCTGGCGAATCTTCGTCGACCAGAACGCAAATGGCGCTCTCGACGAGGGTGAGCCGGTGTTGCGCAGGGGAGCCAGCGCTGCCAGCGGGGTACGCATCAGCGGCAATACGCCGGTCAGCCGCTATGTACGCTATATGCCCAGCGGGCTGGCGCAAATGCAGAACGGCGCCGGCACCATTACCCTGTGCCACGCAGATGGCGAGCAAGCCATCCGGAAACTGATCCTCAACCCCACCGGGCGGCTGCGTACGACCAAGGAGGCGGCGGGCAGCTGCTGACTGCCCGCTGCGGACTCAATCCTCCTGCACCACCCGCAATTCCTTGGGCATGGAGAAGGTGACGTTCTCGGGCCGGCCGTCCAACTCAATCACTTCGCTGGCGCCCCACTCGCGCAGGCGTTCGATCACGCCGCGGACCAGCACTTCCGGGGCGGAGGCGCCGGCGGTGATGCCGATCTTCTGCTTGCCGTCGAACCAATCGCGCTGCAGGTCCTCGGCGCCGTCGATTAGGTGCGCCGGGGTACCCATGCGCTCGGCCAGTTCGCGCAGGCGATTGGAGTTGGAGCTGTTGGGGCTGCCAACCACCAGCAGCAGGTCGCAGCCGGCGGCCAGTTGCTTGACTGCGTCCTGGCGGTTCTGGGTGGCGTAACAGATGTCGTTCTTGCGCGGCCCTTGGATGGCGGGGAACTTGGCGCGCAGGGCGTCGATCACCTTGGCGGTGTCGTCCATCGACAGGGTGGTCTGGGTGACGTAGGCCAGCGCCTGCGGGTTGCGCACCTCGAGTTGGGCCACATCCGCCTCGTCCTCGACCAGGTAGATGGCGCCGCCGTTGCGAACGTCGTACTGGCCCATGGTGCCCTCCACCTCCGGGTGGCCGGCGTGGCCGATGAGGATGCACTCCTCGCCGTCGCGGCTGTAGCGGGCCACTTCCAAGTGTACCTTGGTGACCAGCGGGCAGGTGGCGTCGAACACCTTGAGGCCGCGACGCGCAGCCTCGTCGCGCACCGCCTGGGAGACGCCGTGGGCGCTGAAGATGACGATGACGTCGTCCGGCACCTGGTCCAGTTCCTCGACGAAGATGGCGCCGCGGGCGCGCAGGTCCTCGACTACGAACTTGTTGTGGACCACTTCATGGCGCACGTAGATCGGCGGGCCGAACACTTCCAGGGCGCGGTTGACGATCTCGATCGCGCGGTCGACGCCGGCGCAGAAGCCGCGGGGGTTGGCGAGGGTGATTTGCATGGCTGTTCTCGGCACGCGGGAGACGGAAAAAGGGAGAAGCGAAAGGTCTATTGCATCCGGATACGCAACATCAGCAACAGGGGATCGAGCGATGACTCGCTGAACCCGTGATACAGGTAGAAGGCACGTGCCTGCTCGTGCAGGGCATGCACCAGCAGGGCGCGAACGCCCACTTCCTGGGCCAGTCGGGTGGTACGCAGCACGGCATCGCGGAGCAGGTCGGCACCCAGACCCAAGCCTTGGCTGCGACGATCGATGGCCAGCCTGCCCAGCACCATCACCGGGATGGGATCGGGCATGTTGCGGCGGATGGAGCTCACTGCCGCCGCGTGATCCACGGCACCTGCCGCCAGCGAATAGTAGCCCTGGACCACGCCCTGAGCATCGGCCACCACGAAGGTGCGCGAGGCGCCACTGGCCTGATTGGCCAGCGCGCGACGCTTGAGCCAGTCGTCCATGGCCGGCTCACCGGAGTCGAAAGCGTCGATGCGATGCCCCGCGCCGAGCAGGACGGGCGACGTCAATCGGCTCACTCCCATCGAGGCTTGCGCGCCAGCAGGCGCTCCAGTGCCGGATTCGCCTCGACAGGCGCATCCAGCAAGGTGACAAAGCGCTCGAAGGCATCCTCGCCAACGGCAAAGAAGGTGCGATCAAGGACGACCGAGCGGGCCTTTTCGCAGGCTGCCTCGAGCATGAAGTCGGAGCGGCTCTTGCCAATGCTACTGGCCGCACGGTCGATCAGATCTCGCTGTTCGGCCTGTGCGCGCAGGTTGATATTCACATCACGCATGGGGATGTCCTCACAATGTACCCACAGCGCATCATGCGCCGACGTGCATACATCGTCAATACAGCCCCACGGCAGGTCGTCAGAGCGGCTGCACGTCGACGATTTCCACGTCGAAGGTCAGGCGTTTGCCGGCCAGCGGGTGGTTGAAGTCGATGGTGACCTGGCTGTCATCAAACTGCTTGACCACGCCCGGCAGCTCGGCCTTGGCGGCGTCGTTGAAGATCACCATCAGGCCTTCGGACAGCTCCATGCCCTCGAACTGGCTGCGCGGCATGACCTGCACGTTCTGCGGGTTGGGCTGGCCGAAGCCGTGTTCGGGGTCGATGGCAATCGAGCGCTTGTCGCCGGCCTTGAGGCCGTAGAGCGCCAGCTCGAAGCCCGGCAGCAGGTTGCCGTCGCCGACCGTGAAGGTCGCCGGGCGCTTGTCGAAGGTGCTGTCGACCACATCGCCCGACTCGAGCTTGATGGCGAAGTGCAGGGTTACCTGGCGCTCGGGGCCGATG
>LNAP01011815.1_pt1 | contig 16150 bp, 16 predicted proteins | sample 602601 | NCBI WGS metagenome assembly LNAP01 (sample SAMN02440304, study PRJNA202911) | soil metagenome | biome: Subtropical and temperate rainforests or woodlands; isolation source: soil samples (1 kg each in a 20% v/v slurry with milli Q water) were... ... | reverse complement strand
GGGCGGTGCCCATGCTCAGGATCAACTGCCATTGAATACTGCGTCGCCAGAACTGCATGGAGCACCCCCAAAGAATAAGAGGCTGAAACACTGCAACAGGCGTGCCGATTGTATACAAACCGTGAAAAATTACGCCCACACTCAAGAACTACTTGCACACAATTTTCATAAAGAGCGGCGCCTATCGGCGGAGACCGTCTGTCAGATGCAATGAAGACCTGTCAACTCTGACAGGTTACAGAACTCTATCTCCGGCCTTAGTCTTTCCACTCCGCAGGATCAACTGCCGGGAATGACAAGGAGCTGGAAAATGATTGATGCCAAGGGATCTTCAGTGCCCAAAGTAATACTCGACAATGATGCGTTTATCAAAGCAGCCAGCGTCGGCGATAAGATCGTAGTAGGTAGCACTACCCAGACTGTTACCAAAAAGCAATTTTCCCAATCCAACGAAATAGCCGTTCGATACGTCGCTGAAATCTTCCTGACCGATAACACCACTTACAAGACGTCTCAACCGTTCAGTGGCAACGAATACTTTGCCCTTCTGGAGCCTGGCAACCACGTCAAGATCGACTCGAATACTTACGTCGTCACCAATACGGAATTCGTTAAAGAAGCCAATGGTGCGAAGCTAACGAGAGTCAATTGGCGCTCGACAGATTGAAAAACGATACGTGGGAGTCTTTTGAGTTGTAGCGCCCCGGCTACCGAGGCGCTCAATTTGCGGTGTCAGCCTTGCTGGCCGATCGTCTTGGAAATCACTTCAACCGTGGCGCTGACTTGCTCTTGGTAACGGTCGAGTTCCTGCTTGTGCTGTTTCTGCATTTCAATCTGCTGGGAGCACAGATTCATCGCGGCCAATACCAGCAAGCGGTCACCGATCAGCGTCGGGTACTTCCTTTTGGTGTCAGCCAGGGCAGCCTTCAGCATTAACGCGGCGTCCAGCAGGGTTTGCTCTTCCCCGGCCGGCGCCTTGATCGAATAGTCCTCCCCCAGGATCGAGACGACTTTTACCCCTGCGGAGCCGTGATTCATGCGCTGACCGGGCCGGCGCTGACGCGCTCAACCAGGGCCTGGATGCGTGCAGCGGTGGCACCTTGTTTCTCTTCCTGTTCCATCAGGCTCAGTTGCAGGCTTTCGTTTTCATCCTTGGCCTGGGCCAATTCTGCGCTCAGGGTCTGGTTGCTGCCGAGCAGGGTCTGGTTCTGTTGCACCAGGTCGCTGACCAGCTGTTCCAATTGGCTTAGGGATGCTTCCAACATTTTGATTTTCCGAGCATTTTCAAAGGGCGCGTACGATAAAGAAAAGTCACCACGGATGCCAGGGGTATTGGGGCGCAAAGCCTTGATTTTCCTGGCGGGCGACCGTCCTCGCGAACTTTAAAGACTGTGATTGGCGGATCTGGTTCCTGCACTTCGTCGCCGAAGCGTTTGTGCGACAAAAACGCGCAGGGCCTCAAGACTTTAGTCGTATGACCGATAAGTCATCCATACGTCAGTCTCAGCGCCGCACGAATGCGCTCTTTTCGGTAAACACCATGTCCCTTCGTAATATGAATATCGCGCCACGGGCGTTCCTCGGTTTTGCCCTGATTGGCGGCCTGATGCTGATTCTGGGTGTGTTTGCCTTGAACCAGATGAGCAAGATTCGCGGTGCGGGTGAAGACATCGCCTCCATGAGCGTGCCGAGCATCAAGAGCCTCGACGAGTTCACTCAGTTGACCCTGCGCCTGCGAGTGCTGTCCTATCGTTTGCTGGTTAACCGCGAACCTGATGTGCAGCAGAAAACTTTCGAGCTGTTTGAACTGCGTAATCAGCAGATCCGCGACGCTCAACGAGTCTACGAACCGCTGATCGACGGCCCGCAGGAACGCGCTGCTTACGATCAATACGTGCAGTTGCTGGCGCAGTATCGCCAACTCGAAGACCGGATGAAGACGCTCTCGCGCAATAACCAGGTCGACGAACTGCGCGCCATGCTCAACAGTGAATTACTCTCCAACTCCGAAGCAGTCAACTCAGCCCTCGCGAAGTTGCTTGAGATCAACACCCAACAGATAGAAGTAACCGACACGCGTGCCGGTGAGCAGTATTCGACGTCCCTCAATCTGGTGATCACGTTGCTGGTCATCGCCAGTGGCCTGACCCTTCTTTTCGCCTGGTTGCTGACCAACAGCATCACCAAGCCGATCGCCAACGCCCTGAGCGCTGCCGAAGAAATTGCCGAGGGCAACCTGACCCGCCCGATCACCGTCGATGGTGAGGACGAAGCCGGCCGCTTGCTGCTGGCCATGTCGAAGATGCAGGACAAGCTGCGCGACACCCTGCAATTCCGCCACGCAACTGGCGTCCGCCGCTGAAGAGCTCAACAGCGTCACCGACGAAAGCGCTCGTGGCCTGACCCAGCAGAACAACGAAATCGAACAGGCCGCCACCGCGGTCAACGAAATGACCAGCGCCGTGGAAGAAGTCGCGCGCAATGCCGTCAGTACGTCCGAAGCCTCGAAAAATGCCACTACCTCCGCCGGTGATGGCCGTGACCTGGTGCAGGAAACCGTCAGCGCCATCGAACGCATGAGCGCCGACGTGCAGAGCACCGCCACCCTGATTGGCGAACTGGCCAACGAGTCCCGTGACATCGGTAAAGTGCTGGACGTGATTCGCGGCCTGGCTGATCAGACCAACCTGCTGGCATTGAACGCAGCCATCGAAGCGGCCCGCGCCGGTGAGGCCGGTCGTGGATTTGCCGTGGTCGCGGACGAGGTTCGTGCCTTGGCGCATCGCACCCAACAGTCGACCAGCGAAATCGAACGCATGATCGGCAGCATCCAGAGCGGTACCGAGCACGCGGTGGATTCGATGCGCAACAGCACCGAGCGCGCCGAGTCGACGTTGAACATCGCTCGTGGGGCTGGCATGTCGCTGGACACTATTAATAGTGCAATCGTCGAAATCAACGAACGCAACCTGGTGATCGCCAGCGCGGCCGAAGAGCAGGCGCAAGTGGCCCGTGAAGTGGACCGCAATCTGGTGAACATTCGCGATCTGTCGGTGCAGTCGGCGACCGGGGCCAACCAGACCAGTGCCGCGAGCAATGAGTTGTCGCGATTGGCGCTGGACCTGGGCGGTTTAGCCTCTAACAACCCTGTGGAGAGGGGATGTTGATCGTTCCCACGCTCCGCGTGGGAATGCAGCCCGGGACGCTCCGCGTCCCAAAAAGCGGACGCGGAGCGTCCGTTGAGGCATTCCCACGCAGAGCGAGGGAACGATCACTGTCCTTGCGTCCTCCCGCTGCAAAAAGCTTTTTGACAGCATCACATTTCAACAGGTTAGAATCGCTGGCACGCAGACTGCATGGTCAGTTTGCGCCCGCCTTTAGCTTTCTGGAGTACTGCCTTTGAATGCGACGACCATCAACAGCCTGTTCTTGATCGGCGCGTTGCTGGTAGGTGCAAGCATTCTGGTGAGCTCACTTTCATCGCGCCTTGGCATCCCGATTCTGGTGATCATCCTCGCGGTGGGCATGTCGGCCGGCGTCGATGGCGCCGGCATTATCTTCGATAACTACCCAACGGCTTATCTGGTCGGCAACCTCGCACTGGCAGTCATCCTGCTCGACGGCGGCTTGCGCACCCGGGTTTCCAGCTTCCGCGTGGCGTTATGGCCGGCGCTGTCGCTGGCGACGGTCGGGGTGTTGATCACCACCGGGCTGACCGGTATGGCCGCCGCGTGGCTGTTCGACCTGAACCTGATTCAAGGCCTGCTGATCGGCGCTATCGTCGGCTCCACCGACGCCGCGGCGGTATTCTCGCTGCTTGGCGGCAAAGGCTTGAACGAACGGGTGACCGCCAGCCTCGAAATCGAGTCCGGCAGCAACGACCCGATGGCGGTGTTCCTCACCGTGACCCTGATCGACATGCTCGCCAGCGGCCAGTCCGGTCTGCACTGGAGCCTGCTCGGGCACTTTTTGCGTGAGTTCGGTATCGGCGCTGTCATCGGTCTGGGCGGCGGCTGGGTCATGTTGCAACTGGTCAACCGTATCCACTTGGCCACCGGCCTGTACCCGATCCTGGTCATTGCTGGCGGATTGGTCGTGTTTGCCCTGACCAACGCCTTGCACGGCAGCGGCTTCCTGGCGGTTTACCTGTGCGGCCTGGTCATCGGCAACCGCCCTGTGCGCAGCCGCCACGGCATTTTGCACATGCTTGACGGCATGGCGTGGCTGGCACAAATCGGCATGTTCCTGGTGCTGGGGTTGCTGGTAACACCCCACGACCTGTTGCCGATTGCCCTGCCCGCCCTGGGCCTGGCGCTGTGGATGATTCTGTTTGCGCGGCCGTTGTCGGTGATCGTCGGCCTGCTGCCCTTCAGGGCATTCCATGGGCGCGAGAAGGCGTTCATTTCCTGGGTCGGGCTACGCGGCGCGGTCCCGATCATTCTGGCGGTGTTCCCGCTGATGGCCGGCCTGCCCAACGCGCAGCTCTATTTCAACCTCGCCTTCTTTATCGTGCTGGTGTCGTTGCTGGTGCAGGGCACGAGCCTGCCGTGGGTGGCGAAGCTTTTGAAAGTGACCGTTCCGCCGGAGCCGGCACCGATCTCCCGCGCCGCCCTGGAAGTCCACGTCACCAGTGAGTGGGAGCTGTTCGTTTATCGTCTCGGAGCCGAGAAATGGTGCATCGGCTCGCCCCTTCGCGAACTGAAAATGCCCGAAGGCACCCGTATTGCAGCCCTGTTTCGGGGCCAGCAACTGCTCCATCCGTCGGGTAGTACGGTGCTCGAAGTCGACGATTTGCTGTGCGTAATCGGCCACGAACACAACCTTCCGGCCCTCGGAAAACTCTTCAGCCAGGCACCGCAACGAGGCCTCGATTTGCGCTTCTTCGGCGACTTCGTACTCGAAGGAGACGCCCAGTTGGCCGCGGTTGCGGCGCTGTACGGGTTGAAAGTGGAAGGCATCGATCCGGACATGTCGCTCGGCCACTTCATTGCCCAGAAAGTGGGCGGTGCTCCGGTAGTCGGTGACCAGGTGGAATGGAACAACACCATTTGGACCGTCGCTGTCATGGAAGGGAACAAGATCGGTAAAGTGGGCGTCAGATTCCCCGAAGGAAGTCGCCCCGGCCCGGGACTCTTCCTCTAAACTCCACACTTCGTCTCGCTTTCGATCGGTCTCTATGTCAACCCTGCGCACGTTCATCATTACGGCCCTGCTGGGCTTGAGTCTTTCTGTCGGTACATTGCAAGCGGCCGAACCGCCGTCCAGCGAAGCCGTGCAGGCGAACCTGAACAAGATCGCCGAGCGCAAATTGCCGGAAGCCGATCAGAAAGCCCTGCAGAGCATCCTGCAAAACACGCTGACACAACTCAACAACAAGCGTGATTACGAGCAGAAGCTGGCCGATCTCAAGCAGCAACTGGCCAACGCCCCAAAGCAGAACATCGAGAACCAGCGAGAACTGACCAAGCTCAAAGCCAGCAAAGTGCTGCCGGTGCCGCAGCGCTATGCCAAAGAGCCTATTCAGCAACTGGAGCAAATGCTCACCGAGCGCTCCACTCAGCAAAGCGATCTGCAGAAGGCCCTCTCGGACGCCAACAGTCTGGTGATCACCGCCCAGACCCGCCCCGAACGCGCCCAGGCGGAAATTTCCACCAGCCAGACGCGCATCCAGCAGATCAACAACATCCTCAAGATCGGCAAGGACGCCGGCAAGACCTTGACCCCTGAGCAACGCGACCTGCTCAACGCCGAGCTCGCGGCGCTGAATGCCCTGATCCCGTTGCGTCGCCAGGAACTGGCCGGCAACAATCAACTGCAGGACCTGGGCAACAGCCAGCATGACTTGCTCTCGGAAAAATCCGATCGCCTGGATCAGGAAATCCAGGAGCTGCAAACCCTGATCAACCAGAAGCGCCTGGCCCAGTCCCAGGAGACAGTGACCCAGCAGTCCATCGAAGCGCAGAAATCCGGCGGCAGCGCCCTGTTGGCTACCGAAAGCGCAGCCAACCTCAAGCTTTCCGATTACCTGCTCAAAAGTACTGACCGACTAAACGAAGTCACCCAGCAAAACCTGCAGACCAAGCAGCAACTGGACAACGTGACCCAGAGCGACTCGGCGCTGGAAGAGCAGATCAACGTGCTCAAGGGCAGCCTGCTGCTCTCCAAGATTCTCTACAAACAGAAACAGGCCCTGCCACGCCTCAAGCTCGACCGTGACCTGGCCGACCAGATCGCCGACATTCGCCTCTATCAATTCGAAGTCAGCCAGCAACGGGAACTGCTCAGCAACCCGGCGACCTACGTCGACAACCTGCTGTCGACCCAGCCTCCCGAGCAAGTCACCCCGCAATTGCGCAAGAGCCTGCTGGACCTGGCCACGACCCGCGCCGACCTGCTGGAGCGGCTGAACCGCGAACTCAGCGCGGTGCTCAATGAATCCATCACGTTGCAACTCAACCAGAAGCAACTGCTCAGCACCGCGCAAAGCCTGCGGGCGACCCTCGATGAACAGATGTTCTGGATTCCCAGCAACAAGCCGCTGGACCTGGAATGGATGCGCGCCGTGCCGGAGCGCCTGGAACGTCAGGTCACCACGCTGCCGTGGGCTTCCAGCCTGAGCGAATTAAGTGATGGCCTGACCCAACGGCCGCTGCTGTTCCTGCCCCTGGCATTGTTGATCGGTGCCCTGCTGTGGCGGCGCAAAAGCCTGTATGCCCGACTGAGCAAGGTTCACCAGGACATCGGCCACTTCAAACGCGACAGCCAGTGGCACACGCCGCAGGCAATCCTGATCAACATTCTGCTGGCGATGCCGGTGTCCCTGGGCCTGGCCTTGTGTGGCCTGGCCTTGCAAATCGACGCCCGCGGACAAAACGCGAACATGGGCGCAGCGCTGCTGCAAATGGCCCAGGCCTGGCTAGTGTTCTACACCGCCTACCGGATACTCGCGCCGGGCGGCGTGGCCGAACTGCATTTCCGCTGGGAAAAACCGCAGGTCGAATTCCTGCAGGGCTGGGTCCGTCGACTCGGTCTGGTGGTCATGGCCCTGGTCGCGGTGGTGGCGGTCGCCGAGCTGCAACCCGCCACCCTGGCCGATGACGTACTCGGCATGCCGGTGGTGCTGACCTGCTACGCGCTGATGGCCTGGCTGCTCAGTCGCCTGCTGATCAGCAGCCCGACTCACCAGAACGCTTCGTTGTTCCGCAAGGCCGTGGGGGTCATATTCACCGTCCTGCCTGTGGCGCTGTTCGTGGCGGTGTGCTTCGGCTATTACTACACCGCGCTGAAGCTCAGTGACCGATTGATCAACACCCTTTACCTGCTGATGTTCTGGCTGGTGATCGAGGCCACCTTCGTGCGCGGCCTCAGCGTTGCCGCACGCCGCCTGGCCTACCAGCGCGCCCTGGCCAAACGCCAGGCCGCGAAAGAGGCCGGCGACGGCGAAGCGGTGATCGAAGAGCCAACGCTGGATATCGAGAAGGTCAACGAACAGTCCCTGCGCCTGATCCGCCTGGCACTGCTGGGCGGCTTCATCGCGGCGTTGTACTGGGTCTGGTCGGACCTGATCTCGGTGTTCTCGTACCTGGATAACGTCACCCTCTACGAATACACCAGCGGCACCGGCGCCAATATGAGCATGGTGCCGATCAGCATTGGCGACATGCTCGGCGCGTTGATCATCATCGGCATCACCTTCGCCCTCGCGCGCAACTTGCCGGGGTTGCTGGAAGTGTTGGTGCTGTCGAAGCTGAACCTGGCTCAGGGCAGCGCCTACGCCACCACCACCCTGCTGTCCTACGTGATCGCCGGTATCGGTTTCGTCTCGACCCTGTCGACACTCGGCGTGAGTTGGGACAAGTTGCAATGGCTGGTGGCGGCGCTGTCGGTGGGTCTCGGCTTCGGGATGCAGGAAATCTTCGCGAACTTCATCTCCGGGATCATGATCCTGTTCGAACGGCCGGTACGGATCGGCGACACCATCACCATTGGTAACCTGTCCGGTACGGTGAGCAAGATCCGCATCCGTGCCACAACCATCACCGACTTCGACCGCAAGGACATCATCGTCCCGAACAAGACGTTCATTACAGGGCAACTGATCAACTGGTCCCTGACCGACACCATCACTCGAGTGACCCTCAAGCTCGGTGTCGATTACGGCTCCGACCTGGACCTGGTCAAGGAATTGCTGCTCAAGGCTGCGCGCGATAACCCGCGAGTGCTGAAAGATCCGGAACCCCACGTGTACTTCCTGAATTTCGGCGAAAGCACCCTCGACCACGAGCTGCGTATGCATGTGCGCGACCTCGGTGACCGTAACCCGGTGCTCGACGAGGTCAACCGCTTCATCAATCGCGAGTTCAAGAAACAGCACATCAACATCTCGTTCCGGCAGATGGAGGTTTACCTCAAGAACATCCAGGGCCAGGAATACAGAATGGTGCCCGTCGATCCGGAAGCCAAAACCATCGTGCCCAAACCCGATGGCCAACCGCTGCAAGAGCCGCCAGCCGCCAAGCTCGACTAAGCGGCTTATCCCTAGCAGAATGCTCGGACATTCTGCTGGAGATGGCCCTTGAAAGCCCTCGACGAACTGACCTTCGATAATCGTTTCGCTCGCCTGGGCGATACGTTTTCCACCCACGTGCTGCCCGAGCCGATCGACAACCCGCGCCTGGTGGTGGCCAGCCCTGCCGCCATGGCGCTGCTCGATCTCGACCCTGCGGAAGCCGAAACCCCTGAGTTCGCCGAACTGTTCAGCGGCCATAAGCTCTGGGCCGACGCGGTCCCCAGGGCAATGGTCTATTCAGGTCATCAGTTCGGGTCCTACAACCCACAGTTGGGCGATGGTCGCGGTCTGTTGCTGGGCGAGGTCTACAACGAGGCCGGCGAGCATTGGGACCTGCACCTCAAGGGTGCTGGCCAGACGCCCTTTTCGCGCATGGGTGACGGGCGGGCGGTGCTGCGGTCCTCGATTCGCGAATTTCTTGCCTCCGAAGCGCTGTACGCCCTGAACATCCCGACCACCCGCGCCCTCTGCGTGATCGGCTCCGACACGCCGGTGTGGCGCGAGAAGCAGGAACGCGCGGCCATGGTCCTGCGCATGGCGCCGAGCCATGTGCGCTTCGGGCATTTCGAATATTTCTACTACACCAAACGTCCCGAGAAGCAGAAAGAACTCGGCGACCACGTGCTGGCCATGCATTTCCCGGAATGCCTGGAACAGCCGGAACCGTACTTGGCGATGTTCCGCGAAATCGTCGAGCGCAACGCCGAGCTCATCGCCAAATGGCAGGCCTATGGTTTCTGCCACGGCGTGATGAACACCGACAACATGTCGATCCTCGGTATTACCTTCGACTACGGCCCGTTCGCCTTCCTAGACGACTTCGACGCTCATTTCATCTGCAACCACTCCGATGACCAGGGCCGTTACTCCTACAGCAACCAGGTACCGATCGGCCAGTGGAACCTCAGCGCCCTCGCCCAGGCCCTGACGCCGTTCATCAGCGTCGAAGCCCTGCGCGAAACCCTCGGCCTGTATTTCCCGCTGTACCAGGCCCATTACCTGGACCTGATGCGGTTTCACCACGGCCGAAGACGATGACCAGAAACTGCTGGAGCACCTGCTGCAACTGATGCAGAACAGTGGCGTCGACTACAGCCTGTTTTTCCGCCGTTTGGGAGACGAATCTCCTGAACTGGCCGTCGCCCGTTTGCGCGATGACTTCGTCGATATCAAAGGCTTCGATGCCTGGGGTGAGCTCTATGTGGCCCGCGTTGCCCGCGAAGGTGAGGTTGACCAAGAGCAGCGCCGCCCCCGGATGCATGCGGTGAATCCGCTCTACATCCTGCGCAACTATCTGGCGCAGAAAGCCATCGATGCGGCAGAAAGCGGCGACTATGCAGAAGTTCGCCGCCTGCACGCGGTGCTGAGCAATCCGTTCGAGGAGCAACCGGGGATGGAGAGCTACGCCGAGCGGCCGCCGGAATGGGGCAAGCATCTGGAGATCAGTTGCTCTTCCTGAACCCGATCAGATGAAGGTCTCCACCGACACCCCGAAGCGCTCGGCCAACCAGCGGATCTGTCGCAGGTTGAGCTGACGCTTGCCGCTCAAGATCTCGGATACCACCGATTGAGTGCCAACCCCGGGCAGGTCACTCTGAGTCAGGCCGTGTTCGCGCATCATGTAGCCGAGTGCTATGGAAGAGTTAGACACAGACGACGAATATCGCACGATGCGATATTCACGAGCAGACCAATGGTCCAACCGGCGCCACCTCAGCCTAGATAGGCCGTGTCCTTCTGCACGATTGAAAATGTGAGCAGACGTCTCCACATAGAGATGATCGGCTTCTTTACAGGATCATCCGCATGACCGACCCACTTCTCATCCCCTGCCCCCACTGCAACGGCCTCAACCGCATCCCCGCCGAACGCCTCAACGACCATCCAAAATGCGGCCGCTGCAAAGCCGAAGTCCTGCTGAACAAACCCTTTGACGATTACGCCAGCCAGATCAAAGGTGATCTGCCGTTGCTGGTGGACGTTTGGGCGGATTGGTGTGGGCCGTGCAAGTCGTTTGCGCCGGTGTTCGAGCAGGCGGCGGTGCAATTGGCCGGCAAATGTCGGTTGGCCAAGCTGGACAGCGAGGCCAACCAGCAGCTGTCGGCGCAGCTGGGGATCCGTTCGATCCCGAGTCTGATCCTGTTCAAGAACGGCCGGGAAGTGGCGCGTCAAAGCGGGGCCTTCCCGTTACCGCAGTTGATGAGCTGGTTGCGTAGCCAGGGTATCTGAAAGCACTGCATATCCAATTGTGGCAGCGAGCAGGCTCACTCCCACAGTGATTGGGCGTCATCCACGCAATCAGGCATTTTCCAGCAAGTTGTGCAGATCGACGAATTGCTGCGTCAGCTTATGACGCGGATCGAGGTGAATCAGCGGCGTGTTGGCCTGGTGGGATTCACGCATGCGCACCGAACTGCCCAGGTACACCGGTAATACCGGCAAACCTTCGGCGATCAGTTCGTCGAGGATTTGCTGGGGCAGACTGGCGCGAGCCTGGAACTGGTTGACGACAATCCCTTCGACTTCCAGGCCTTCGTTGTGGTCATCCTTCAATTCTTCAATTTCCGCCAACAGGCCGTACAGCGCCTGACGCGAAAAGCTGTCGCAATCGAAGGGAATCAGTACGCGATCAGCGGCAATCAGTGCAGATACCGCGTAAAAATTCAACGCTGGCGGTGTATCGAGGTAGATCCGGTCGTAATCGCCGCTCAGCTCTTCGAGCAATTTGCGCAGCTTGTTGATCTTGTGCTTGGCCTCAAGCTTGGGCTGCAAGTCAGCCAGCTCGGCGGTGGCCGTGATGACGTGGAGGTTGTCGAACGGGGTTTCGTAGATATCGACCTGGTTTTTCTTGGAGAACGGTCCGGATGACAGGGTCTGCTTGAAAAAATCGGCAATACCCATAGGAATGTCATTACCGGTGAGTCCCGTCAGGTACTGAGTGGAGTTGGCCTGGGCATCGAGATCCACCAATAGGGTGCGATAACCCTCGCTGGCACTGACCGCCGCCAGATTGCAGGCAATGCTGGATTTGCCTACGCCACCTTGCGCCGCATGTCAAAACCTCCGTGTATCAAAGAATGACCGAGTGTAGTAGTCCACGGCGCTGCTTAGCTACCTCGCTGGCATCGGGACTACACAGTCATCGGCAATCTCTCAGTAAAAAAGCCGCTGACTCTGTCGTTGATCTCCGATTAGAGCCGACAGACAGGCTCACTACGATGTGGATAATGGCCAAGTGACAGCCGCGCACGAACCAACCGGTACATTTCATTGAGCAAAATGTAACCATCATTTGCTACACGCCCGCGGCAACGGGATAATGCGCACCACTCAGCGCTCAGCGCTCCGTAAGGTAGTTCGCGTTTTTTGCGACTCGCCGCGTCAAGGAAGCCCGCAGGGGCGGGATGAATGTCTGTGATCAATTTCAACATCGCCCAATGGCGCGCGTGGGCCCCTGGGCTCGAAAGCGTGGACGATTGGCAAGCCTGGAGCCGACAACCGGTCGTGCTTGCGAGCAGCGATGCCGCACCCGACGTCTCGTTTCTGCCAGCCATGCAGCGCCGGCGACTCAGTCGTCTGGCACGGATGGCGTTCAGCGTCGGCTGGCCATTGGCCGATGGCCACCAGGACCTACCGTTGGTCTTTATTTCGCGCCACGGCGAAACCCCGCGCACTTTCGAGATTCTCAGTGACCTGGCTACCGATCAGCCGCTGTCGCCGACTCAATTCAGCCTGTCCGTGCACAACGCGATCATCGGCCTGTGGTCGATCATGCGCGGCGAAACCAGCGAAATGACGGCCCTCGCGGCAGCCGGCGATGGCCTTGAACACGGCATGCTAGAGGCCGCGGCCATGCTTGCCGAGGGCGCTCCCGCGGTACTGCTGATCGTCACCGAAGAGCAACCGCCCAAGGCCTACTCGACCTGGATCGACGACGTGCCGTTCCCTTATGCGGTCGGCCTGCTGATCACCCCCGGAAACGACTGGCAGTTGTCCCTGAACAGCGCCTCGGATGAGTTGTCCAAAGCCCAATGGCCCCATGCCCTGAACCTATTGCGTACCCTGCTCGGCCAGCAGACCACCTGCCAACATGCCTGGAAAAATCGTGTATGGACCTGGCAACGCAACCTGTAACCGAAAAAAACCGCGACGCCTATTACTGGCGCCTGCTGGCTACCGCCGCAAGCTTCGCCCTGTTCGGGTTGGGCGGCCTTTGCCTGCGGCTTGTGGTTTTCCCGCTGCTCAATTGCCTGCCCGGCGATGCCCGGACACACCGGCGGCGAGCGCGGCACACCGTCGCCCGCCTGTTCTGGTTTTTTGTACGGTTCATGGCGCGTACCGGCGTGCTGACTTACGACATTCAGGGCGCCGAAAAACTCGGTCGGCCGGGGCAAATGATCATTGCCAATCACCCGTCGCTGATCGATGTGGTGTTCTTGATCGGCCTGGTGCGCCACGCCAACTGCGTGGTCAAGAAAAGCCTCTGGGAGAACCCTTTTACCCGCGGCCCGCTACGCTGCATCGAATACATCAGCAACGACGGCAGCATGGACATGCTCGATGCCGCTGCCGACGCGCTGAAAAGCGGCCAGACCCTGATCATCTTTCCCGAAGGCACCCGCACTCAGCCCGGCCAGGCACCCGCCTTTCATCGGGGTGCTGCGGCAATCGCTCTGCGCGGTGCGAAAATCCTCACCCCCGTGATCATCAAGGTCAACCCGACCACATTGACCAAGGCCGAGCCTTGGTATCGGATCCCCAAACGCCGTGTGCACTTCAGTTTCCGTGTCGGGGCCGATATAGATCCACAAGCCTTTGCCTCGCTGGGCCCTGCTCCTCAGGCCTCGCGCAAGCTCAATGACTATTTGATTAAGGAGCTCGCCGAAGATGAGCGATCTACACCGTGAAATCAAAGAACTGATCATCGACGCCCTGGGCCTTGAAGACATCAGCGCACAAGACATCGGCGACGACCAGACGCTGTTCGGCGAAGGCTTGGGCCTGGATTCGGTAGACGCTCTGGAACTCGGCCTGGCCATCCAGAAAAAATACGGCATCAAAATCGATGCCGACGCCAAGGACACTCGCAATCACTTCAGCAACGTGGCGAGCCTTGCGGCGTTCGTCACCGCAAAACAGGCAGCTTGAGACCGGACCATGCAAACTCGTGACGACATCTTCAACACCCTGCGCGATGCTCTGGTCGAACTCTTCGAGCTGGAGCCGGAGCGTGTAAGCCTCGAATCCAACCTGTATCAGGACCTGGAAATCGACAGCATTGACGCGGTCGACCTGATCGATCACATCAAGCGCCAGACCGGCAAGAAAATCGCTGCCGAAGAGTTCAAGTCGGTGCGTACCGTCAGCGACGTGGTCGAGGCGGTCTACCGTCTGGTTCAGCCAGCCGCATGAGCCGACTGATCGGCCTCGGCCTGCTGCTGGCGGGCCTGCTGTACCCCTTCGCGGTGTATTTCGGCATGGAACATTTCGCGCCGTGGCAGTTCGGCCTGCTGCTGGGCAGCCTGTGGCTGGCCCGGGCGCTGTTCGGTACGCGCAAGCCTGGCAGTCTGTGGATGGCGATCACCGCGATTGCCTTTTGCCTGTTGCTGGCGTTGTTCGACAGCCCGCTGTTGTTGCGCTGGTACCCGGTGCTGATCAGTGCGTTCATGCTCGGCCTGTTTGGCCTGAGCTTGATCGTTGGCCCGCCGATCATCGAACGCCTGGCGCGTTTGCGCGAGCCGCAACTGCCGGCCAAGGCGATTGTTTATACCCGCAAGGTGACGATCGTCTGGTGCGTGTTTTTCTTCTGTAACGGTTTGCTCGCTGCCGCCCTGACCCTTTGGGCGCCGCTAAGTTGGTGGATGTTGTACACCGGCCTGATTTCCTACGGATTGATGGGCCTGCTGTTTGCCATTGAATGGCTTATACGACAACGGGTACGAGGCCACCCATGAATTGGATAAAACTTGAGCACCTGTTGCTCAAGGCACAACCGGAACGTGCCGTGACGGCCGAACCGACCCTGAACCACGCTCAGCTGTGCGAACAGGCTTTAATCCTCGCCGCGGGCCTGCAAGCCCAGGGTGTGCGGCGTATTGCCGTGCACCTTGAAGACGCCGCTGACCTGGCGATTGCCCTGCTCGGTGCCTGGCGCGCCGGGGTCAGCGTGCTGCTGCCCGCAGACCTGCAAGCCCAGACTCGCCAGCGCTGGTCGACCGAAGTCGATCTGTGGCTGACCGATCAGGCCGATGACGCACACCTGAGCGACTACCGGCACCCGCCGTTGATCGCGGCTGCACTGGATCTGGATCGCTGTTCGCTGAGCCTGTGCACGTCCGGCTCCAGCGGCGAGCCCAAGCGCATCGACAAAACCCTGCGCCAACTGGCCAATGAAGTCGAAGCGCTGGAACAGCTCTGGGGTGCCGATCTTGGCGCGGCTTGCATCATTGGCAGCGTCGCCACTCAACATATCTACGGATTATTGTTTCGAGTGCTGTGGCCGCTGTGCGCCGGGCGCTCGTTTGTGCGCAAGCAACTGGCATTCCCTGAAGACCTGCAGCGCGCCAGCCGCGGACACCCGGCGTTTGCCTGGGTCGCCAGCCCGGCGCTGCTCAAGCGCATGGGCGACAACCTCGACTGGCCTGCATTAAGTGCGGTCCGCCGAGTATTTTCCTCCGGCGGTGCCTTGCCGGCCGAGGCCGCACACAGCCTTCAGCAACGCCTGCAGCAATGGCCGACGGAGATCCTCGGCAGCTCGGAAACCGGCGGTATCGCCTGGCGTCAGGGCCACGCGCTCTGGCAGGCCTTTGCTGGAATCGAGTTGAGCCAGGACAGCGACGGCGCCCTGCTCATTGCTTCGCCGTACTTGCCGCCAGGGCATATCGAACACACTGCGGATGCCGCGCGAATCGCTGCCGACGGCCGTTTCGAACTGCTCGGACGGCTGGACCGGATCGTCAAACTGGAAGAAAAACGTATCTCGCTCCCGATGCTGGAACAGGCACTGATGGCCCACGACTGGGTCGCCGAAGCGCGTCTTGGCGTGGTTCAGGAAAACCGCGCCTCATTAGGTGCGCTGCTGGTGCTGACCGAATCAGGCCTGCATGCCTTGCGCAATCAGGGTCGACGCACCCTCACGCAAGAACTGCGTCAGCATCTGCACCAGCATTGCGAAGCCCTGGCCCTGCCACGACGCTGGCGCCTGCTGCGGCAACTGCCGCTGAACGCTCAGGGCAAACTGCCCCAAGCCACCGTTGAAACCCTGCTGCTGGCGCCGCGTCCAAAGGCGCCGGAAGTGCTGGATCAGCTCGAAATCGATGGCGAATGGAACCTGCAACTGGCGGTACCACCCGACCTCGCCTACTTCAGCGGCCACTTCCCCCAGACACCGGTATTGCCCGGCGTGGTGCAAGTGGAATGGGCGTTGACGCTGGGTCAGCAACTGATGAACCTGCCGGCAAAATTCGCTGGCATGGAAGTGCTGAAATTCCAGCAACTGGTACGCCCCGGCGATGAAGTCCAACTGCACCTGCGCTTCGATCCGACGCGCAGCAAGTTGTATTTCACCTATCGCAACGAGAC
>LNAP01006174.1_pt1 | contig 16150 bp, 9 predicted proteins | sample 602601 | NCBI WGS metagenome assembly LNAP01 (sample SAMN02440304, study PRJNA202911) | soil metagenome | biome: Subtropical and temperate rainforests or woodlands; isolation source: soil samples (1 kg each in a 20% v/v slurry with milli Q water) were... ... | reverse complement strand
GCGCAAGCAGCTGGTCTCGCGCATGGGTGTCGATCCCGATCATGGCTGGAAAGCCAAGTACGAGATCCTCCCGGGCAAGGAAAAGGTCATCGAAGAGCTACGACGGCTCGCCAAAGATGCTGACACCATCTATCTCGCAACCGACTTGGATCGCGAGGGGGAAGCCATTGCCTGGCACCTGCGCGAAGCCATCGGTGGTGATGACAGCCGCTACAAGCGCGTGGTGTTCAACGAAATCACCAAGAAGGCGATTCAGGAAGCCTTCTCCAAGCCGGGCGAGCTGGACATCGACCGTGTAAACGCCCAGCAGGCGCGTCGTTTCCTCGACCGCGTGGTGGGTTACATGGTATCGCCGCTGCTGTGGGCCAAAGTTGCCCGTGGCCTGTCCGCCGGTCGCGTGCAATCGGTTGCCGTGAAGCTGGTGGTCGAGCGTGAGCGTGAAATTCGCGCGTTCAACCCGGAAGAGTACTGGGAAGTTCATGCCGACCTCGGCACCGCCAAGGGCGCGACTGTGCGTTTTGATGTGGCGCGCGAGAAAGGCGAAGCCTTCAAGCCGCTGAACGAAACCCAGGCCATGGCCGCACTGGAAAAGCTCAAGGCTTCCAGCTACAGCATCGTCAAGCGCGAAGACAAACCGACCAGCAGCAAGCCGTCGGCACCGTTCATCACTTCCACCCTGCAACAGGCCGCGAGTAACCGCCTGGGCTTCGGCGTGAAGAAAACCATGATGATGGCCCAGCGTTTGTACGAAGCCGGCTACATCACTTACATGCGTACCGACTCCACCAATCTCTCGGTTGATGCCGTGACGATGGCGCGTACTTATATTGAAGGCGAGTTCGGCAAGAAGTACCTGCCGGAAAACCCGAACGTCTACAGCAGCAAGGAAGGCGCACAAGAGGCTCACGAAGCGATTCGTCCCTCCGATGCCAATACCGAGCCAAGCAAGCTGTCGGGCATGGAGCGCGATGCTGAGCGGCTCTATGAGCTGATCTGGCGCCAGTTCCTCGCTTGCCAGATGCTGCCGGCCCAATACCTGTCGACCACTGTCACCGTCGGTGCCGGCGATTTCGAGTTGCGTGCCAAAGGACGGATCCTGAAATTCGACGGTTACACCCGCGTCATGCCGCAAATTGCCAAGCCTGGCGATGACGACGTGCTGCCGGACATGGCTCAGGGCGACGCGATGAAGCTGATCAAGCTTGATCCGACCCAGCACTTCACCAAGCCGCCGGCGCGTTACTCGGAAGCGAGCCTGGTTAAAGAAATGGAAAAACGCGGCATCGGTCGTCCTTCGACCTACGCGGCGATCATTTCGACGATCCAGGATCGTGGCTACGTTGCGCTGCACAACCGTCGTTTCTACTCGGAAAAGATGGGCGACATCGTTACCGAACGTCTGGCCGAAAGCTTCTCCAATCTCATGGACTACGGCTTTACTGCCGGCATGGAAGAGAATCTCGATGACGTGGCCCAGGGTGAGCGCGACTGGAAGAACGTACTCGATGAGTTCTATGGCGACTTCAAGAAGAAGCTCGAAGTAGCCGAAAGCGCCGAAGGCGGAATGCGCGCCAATCAGCCGGTAATGACCGATATTCCGTGTGTGTTGTGCGGTCGTCCGATGCAGATTCGCACCGCATCGACCGGCGTGTTCCTCGGCTGCTCGGGCTACAGCCTGCCGCCGAAAGAGCGCTGCAAGGCTACGGTCAACCTGGTGCCGGGTGATGAAATCGCGGCGGACGACGAAGGTGAATCGGAATCGCTGGTGCTGCGTGGCAAGCATCGCTGCCCGATCTGCAGCACGGCGATGGACGCTTACTTGCTGGATGAGAAGCGCAAGCTGCACATCTGCGGTAACAACCCGGATTGCTCTGGCTACGAAATCGAAGAGGGCACCTATCGCATCAAGGGCTACGAAGGTCCGAGCCTGGAGTGCGACAAGTGCGGCAGCGAGATGCAGCTCAAGACCGGCCGTTTCGGCAAGTTCTTCGGTTGTACCAACGCGACGTGCAAGAACACCCGCAAACTGTTGAAAAGCGGTGATGCAGCACCGCCGAAGATGGATCCGGTGAAGATGCCTGAGCTGAAATGCGAAAAGGTCAACGACACTTACATCCTGCGCGACGGTGCTTCCGGCCTGTTCCTGGCGGCCAGTCAATTCCCGAAAAACCGCGAAACCCGAGCTCCGCTAGTCATGGAAATTGTGCCGCACAAGGATGAGATCGATCCGAAGTACCACTTCCTCTGCGAAGCGCCGAAGAAAGATCCGGACGGCCTGCCTGCGGTGATCCGTTATAGCCGTAAAACCAAAGAGCAGTACGTGCAGACTGAAGTCGAGGGTAAGCCTACTGGCTGGAAAGCCTACTACGACGGCGGCAAGTGGACAGTTGAAGACAAGCGCCCGGCGAAGACTGCCAAGGCTTAAAAGGCGCTGAACACAAAAGGCCGCATGACAACCCTCGGGTTTTCATGCGGCCTTTTTGTTTTGTGCTTGCGATCCACGACACTGTCTGACCTGCGTGAAGCAATTATTTCGTTGTGGAGGCTGCCGTCATGGCCCACGAACTCTATACCCGTACCAACCAGAAGATTTACTTCGCCGGCCTGTCGCTGGAAGCGCTCGCCAGAGCCGAAGAGGGGCGGGCGATGAATTCCCTGGCGCTGATCCAGGCCGGACGTGAATCGGCGTTATTTCACCTTTACGGTGCATTGCTTGGGCTGTGCCATGAAATCGCCGGTTTCTATCGCTTGCCTCAAGCCAACGCGCCTCGGGCCGAGTTGCTGCTGACGCGTGAAGTACTTGAAGCCATCGCGATTCCGGAAATGGCCGAGATGGTCGAGTTGGCCAATAATCCGGAAACCTGGCTGGCTAAACTGCTGGCAGCTCATGCTGCGCTGTTTCAGCCGCCTCGGGCACCGCACAAGCCTAAGGGTGACGTGACGCAGCCGCTGATCCTGGCCGTTAACCTGGATGAAGAAGAGGCTCCGCAGGAGCTGAGCCGGGAAGAGCTGGAGAGCTGGCGTCAGAATCTCAAGGGACTGGCGATTCGGTTTCGTGAAGGCCTGAACGAGTGCTGAAGGATAGAGCGGAATAATGGATGGCCCGGTGGGTTGTCCGTTCAGGTCTGAGAGCTGTCGGACCTTTCTCTATATGATGGCATCTGCGAAGCCTGGCCGATGCCTATATAATCCCCGCCTTTCGTGGAGAACAGACCTTTATGCCAACGTCCTTTCTAGAAATTGTCGAGTTACCAGACGGCCGTATTGAGCTGCGCAGGGCTGAGGACGAGGGTTCTCTGGTTACTTTGGATTTCTCCGAGGATGCCAAAGCGTTTCTGCAGGGTCAGCACGTGGAAGTCGCCAAGGCGATGTTGAGCGTCGGCGTTCAGATGGCCGGACGCTTGGTTGAAGGCGATTTCAATACAGACGAGGCGTCTCGGGTTCTTCATTGATCCCGCCCGTCGGTTTTTTGCTGATCTCGCTACAGTTTGGCTTCTCTATCCTTGGAGAAGCCCCGCGTTGTTCAACGCGCGCATTGTTTGTCAGTTAACCCAATCGAATATTCAGGCTTTGTGCGTCCCCGATCCGGGCGGCGCTGATCAGCTGTTGCCGTGAAGTTGTGCTCAAAGGGTTGAGCCAGCTGACCACCGTGTGGCTGCGGCCCAGGCGCAAGGCCTCGCAGGTCAGTTGCTGTGCGCTCTGAGTGCCGCGCGGTTGCAGCAGCAGGATGCGTTCGCGGTTAAGGCCGGCGTCCCGCAACCAGGCCTGGGTCAGGCTGGCGGGTGGCGCGATCAGCGTTAGCCAGCGCGCGTCCTGGTCCTGGCTCAGTTCCCTGAGAATCGGCGCCAGAAGGTTCAGGCAGTTCCCGGCGGCACCACGCAGCGACAGCTCACTGAAGACTTCGGGCTCGGCGCTCCAGGGTGACTCGACCACATCTTTCAGGATCGGCGCCAATGGCTGCACCATGAAAGCCTCGAACAACGGCAGTTGGGCTTGTTGTGATGTATGTGGGAACTGCATAAAGCCTCCTTTAGCGGCGAATGACGCCGACACTCAAGCCTTCGATCACCAGTTCCTGATCTTTCAGGTTCACTTCGATAGGGGCGAATTCAGGGTTTTCGGCGATCAACCAGACCTTGCTGCCGTCGCGCTTGAAACGCTTGACGGTCACTTCGTCGCCGATCCGAGCTACTACAATCTGGCCGTTGCGGGCTTCTCGGGTGGTGTGCACTGCCAGCAGGTCACCGTCGAAAATGCCTACATCCTTCATGCTCATGCCATGAACCCGAAGTAGATAGTCGGCGCGAGGATGGAAGAACGACGGGTTGATGTTGCAAGACTCTTCGATGTGCTGCTGGGCTAGGATCGGAGCACCGGCAGCCACTCGGCCAATGATCGGCAAGGTGGACTCGTCGGCCTTGGCTTCAAAGCCGGGAATGCGAATGCCACGGGAAGCACCGGGTGTCATCTCGATCGCTCCCTTGCGGGCCAGCGCCTTGAGATGTTCTTCTGCCGCATTGGGTGACTTGAAGCCCAGCTCCTGAGCGATTTCCGCGCGGGTGGGTGGGTAGCCGTTGTCTTCGAGGCAGCGTTTGATGAAGGCCAGAATCTCTGCTTGGCGTGGCGTCAGCTTTAGCATAATGATCGCTCTGTCTTTTTATACAGTGACTGGGATTATATACAGTGAAACGGTCTTGGCAATGCTCCTTTTTTTGCCGGCCGCCAGACGGTCGATGAGCACGCTGATTCACGCTTGCGAGTTGTATGGTTAAATAGCTGACCGGCCATTCCCAAAACGAACCGTCAGGCTTGACAAGGCCTGGGCTGAAACGTATGTTTCAAACAAGTGTTTGTCAGGCGGAGTAGCCATGGCCCAGTCGGAAACCGTTGAACGCATTCTTGATGCTGCCGAGCAATTGTTCGCGGAAAAAGGTTTTGCTGAAACCTCATTGCGTCTGATCACCAGCAAGGCCGGTGTCAATCTGGCGGCGGTGAACTATCACTTCGGTTCAAAGAAGGCCTTGATCCAGGCAGTTTTCTCGCGCTTTCTCGGGCCGTTCTGCTTGAGCCTCGATAAAGAGCTCGAGCGGCGTCAGGCCAAGCCGGAGAACAAGCCGACGCTAGAGGAGCTGCTGGAAATCCTCGTCGAGCAAGCTCTGGTGGTGCAGCCACGTAGCGGCAACGATCTGTCGATTTTCATGCGATTGCTGGGCCTGGCTTTCAGTCAGAGCCAAGGGCACTTGCGGCGTTATCTGGAAGACATGTACGGCAAGGTGTTCCGCCGCTACATGATGTTGGTCAACGAAGCTGCGCCGCGTATCCCGCCGATCGAGTTGTTCTGGCGCGTGCACTTCATGCTCGGTGCCGCCGCATTCAGCATGTCCGGTATCAAGGCCCTGCGCGCAATTGCCGAGACCGACTTCGGCGTCAACACCTCCATTGAGCAAGTAATGCGTCTGATGGTGCCGTTCCTGGCGGCTGGCATGCGCGCCGAAACCGGGGTCACCGACACGGCCATGGCCACCGCGCAGTTGCGTCCACGCAGCAAATCGACCCCGGCCGTCGCCAAGGTTTAACTGCGCACGGGTGGGCGCGGCAGCTGACATCCGCTAAGCTAGCCGCCCATGCCGACTCTCGTTTTGAACCCGCTCCCCATTTGTATCGCCGACCTGCCGGGCATTGCCCATGGCGGCGATTTTGTGCGAGCCGGGTTTATCATTATCAAGGAATCTCTACCTGCAAGGCTCGTTGATGGTGGACGTCGCCGGTACCTGGCTGACGGCTGAAGATCGCCAATTGTTGCGCCAGCCCGAAGTGGGCGGCCTGATCATTTTCGCCCGCAATATCGAACACCCGCGTCAGGTGCGCGAATTGAGCGCCTCAATCCGCGCCATTCGTCCCGATCTGCTGTTGGCAGTCGACCAGGAGGGCGGCCGGGTTCAGCGTTTGCGTCAGGGTTTTGTACGCCTGCCAGCCATGCGCGCCATCGCTGACAACCCGAATGCCGAGTACCTCGCCGAGCAGTGCGGCTGGATCATGGCGACTGAAGTGCTGGCCGTCGGCCTCGATCTGAGTTTCGCTCCCGTGCTGGACCTCGACTTCCAGCGCAGCGCTGTGGTCGGCACCCGTTCATTCGAAGGTGATCCCGAACGTGCAGCGTTGCTGGCGGGAGCCTTCATTCGCGGCATGAACAGCGCCGGGATGGCCGCCACCGGCAAGCACTTTCCCGGTCACGGCTGGGCCGAGGCCGACTCCCACGTTGCAATCCCTGTTGATGAACGCAGTCTCGACGAAATCCGCGCCAATGACCTGGTGCCGTTCGCCCGACTGAGCAAGCAATTGGCTGCAGTCATGCCGGCCCACGTGATCTATCCGCAAGTCGATTCGCAGCCTGCCGGCTTCTCCCGCCGCTGGTTGCAGGACATCCTGCGTGGCGAACTGCAATTTGACGGCGTGATCTTCAGCGATGACCTGTCCATGGCCGGTGCCCACGTAGTCGGCGATGCTGCCAGCCGTATCGAAGCGGCGCTGACGGCCGGTTGCGACATGGGCCTGGTGTGCAACGATCGCGCGGCCGCTGAATTGGCCCTGAGCGCCGCCCAGCGCCTGAAGGTAAAGCCGTCCGAGCGCATTGCGCGGATGCGCGGCCAGTCGTACGCCAGCACTGAATACCGTCAGGATCCTCGCTGGCTGACAGCCGTGGGCGCGCTCAAAGATGCTCAACTGATCGATTGAGACCTTTCGGCTTACATGCTGAGTTTTGATACCTGCGAACTGCGATCACTTTCAGAAGTGTAAATATGATGCTGGCAATTATTGAGCAACTTCATGAACTGTCATGGGCGGAGGAGTTCAGTCATCGTGCTCTGGATAAGGCTCGCAGATACGCTGTAGAAAACCGGGTGCAAATCTGCGAAATCGAGGACGCTCTCGTTCTCGCCATCTGCAAAGGTTCCCAAGGGAATATTTACGAACAAGCCATTGAACTCATCGAAGACCCTAATGGTGATTTTGAGCTGGTTTGTTCTTGTTCGTGTCCGGTGGTGATCAATTGCAAGCACTGCGCAACCGTGCTTTACAACTTGCAAGAACTGCCGATGGACTCGTTCAAAAGCACTGCCTCGGTTCAACTGAATCGTGAGTTGGAGCGTTGGCTCAATGATATTCCCCACGACGTTCCAGATCGCGAGGGGGCTGCGCAGAGCGCTGGCACTTGCTGGGTATACAAACTCAAAGCAACGTCCACCACAGGCAAGTGGTTGCTGGAAATCTACAAGGCTCGTCAGCTCAAGGATGGCCGCTTGCAGGACATCAAATCGGTGTACTCGCCGTCAGATGCACTGATGCGCGAGCCCGGCTATCTGTCGGAGCTTGACTTGCGAATCGCAAGATTGCTGGTCGCCGTCCACTCCCAACATTCGTTTTACAGCGGCTATCCCCTGCAGGGCAGCAGTGGCGCCGAAGTTCTTCAATTGGCATTAAAAACCTCACGCCTGTATCTCGATTTCGAACAATTGCAGCCGCTGGTAGCTGGAAAGAGCAGGTCTGGGCAGTTTGCCTGGACCGAGCAACTCAGCGGCAGCTTCCGTCCTCAGTGGCGTAGTGAGGAAGCGTCTGAAGAAACGGTTCTGGCGCTGGAACCTTTGTACTACCTGGATCGCGAACGGCTGGAAGTTGGGCCGCTGCTTAGCGAGCTAGACGGAAAGCTGGCCTGCCATCTGTCATTGGTCCCTGACATTCCCGCACCTCAGGCCATGCAGTTCAGCCATCGGATGAGTGCTGTAACTCGAGTCGTGCCTCCACCGCATGCATTGACCGAGCGGATCGTCGATGACGTCGAACCCCAAGCCTTCCTGACGCTTGCAAGCACTAACCGTTACAGGAACTGGAAGCATGAAGTTGAACATCGCGCGGCTTTGGCGTTTACCTATAACGGGCACGTGGCGGCGGACAAAAAATCCTCAGAAGTACTGATACTGTCCGGCACCGAAACCCAGCGCATCCAACGCAAAACCGTGGCTGAAAAAGCCTTGCGCCAAGCTTTGCAAAAACAGGGCTTCAAAAAGGCCACCCGTAAAAGTGATGCGCTACCCGACAGTGCGGGCGAAATGTTCGATTTGCCGGACGACTCGGCTTGGCTGACTTTTGTGCAGTCCGTAGTCCCGGCGCTCAGAGAGGCAAATTGGCAGATCCGTATCGATGAGAGCTTTCATTTCAATGTGCAGCCCGTAGATGAATGGTATGCCGATGTCGAGGAATCTCCGGGGCGCGAGTGGTTCGATCTGCAGTTGGGTGTCGTAGTCAATGGCGAGCGCCACAGTTTGCTGCCCATCCTGCTGCAATTGTTGCGCAGACAGCCGCAGCTGCTGAACCCGACAGAGCTGGCCATGCGTGACGATGACGATCAAGTGCTGATCGATCTCAACAGTGGGCAGTTGGGTGCCAAGCCAGGTATAAAAATTGCGCTGTCCCTGGGACGAATCAAGCCATTGATGGCAACGCTCGGTGAGTTGTATTTGGGGGGGAGCAGCAGCGCCTCGTTACGCTTGAGCGCTCCTGATGCGGCGCGACTGAGCGAGCTGGAGGGGTTGCCGCTGGTCTGGCAGGGCGGTGAGCGCTTGCGCAGTTTCGCCAAACGCTTGCGTGAATCGACTCAGGCGAACGTTGCTGTTCCGGAAGGCCTCAACGCCACATTGCGGCCTTATCAGCTTGAAGGTCTGAACTGGATGCAGACTCTTCGTGAGCTTGAGGTTGGCGGTATTCTTGGCGACGACATGGGCCTGGGCAAGACCCTGCAAACACTGGCTCATTTACTCGTCGAGAAGCAGGCAGGGCGACTCGATGTTCCGGCACTTGCGGTGATGCCGACCAGCCTCATTCCCAACTGGCTCGACGAAGCGGCACGCTTCACCCCGCAGCTGAAAGTCCTGGCGCTGCATGGCGCTACTCGGCAAAAGGATTTCATCAACCTTGCCGAATACGATCTGGTGCTGACCACGTATGCGTTATTGCCGCGCGATCTTGAGGTTTTGCAACCACAGGTCTGGAGCGTACTGATTCTCGATGAAGCACAGAACATCAAAAATCCGCTCAGCAAAGCTGCCCAGGCTGCCCGTGATCTGGAGGCCCGGCAGCGTTTGTGCCTGTCCGGCACGCCATTGGAAAATCACCTCGGCGAGCTATGGTCACTGTTTCACTTCCTGTTGCCCGGGTGGCTGGGCGACAGTAAAACCTTCAATCGTGACTACCGCACCCCGATCGAGAAGCACGGCAATAGCGAACGGATGCAGCACCTGACTGCCCGCATAAAGCCCTTTCTGTTGCGCCGCAAGAAAGAACAGGTCGCCACCGAGTTGCCGCCAAAAACCGAAATCGTGCATTGGATCGAACTCAGCGATGGGCAGCGGGATGTTTATGAAACCGTGCGCGTGGCGATGGACAAAAAGGTGCGTGATGAAATTGCCCGCAGCGGCGTTGCGCGTAGCCAGATCATCATCCTCGACGCTTTGCTGAAGTTGCGTCAGGTGTGCTGCGATCTGCGGCTGGTCAAAATGTCCCTGACGGCGAAAGCACTTCGTGCGGGCAGCGGCAAGTTGATCGGTTTGATGGAGATGCTGGAGGAGTTACTCAGTGAAGGACGCAAGATTTTGCTGTTTTCGCAGTTCACTTCGATGCTTGCATTGATTGAGGAGGAATTGCTGCAGCGTGGCGTCGGCTATGCGTTGTTGACTGGCGAAACGACTGATCGGCGCACGCCAGTCAAAGACTTCCAGAGCGGCAAGGTGCCGTTGTTCCTGATCAGTCTGAAAGCGGGTGGCACGGGGCTTAATCTGACAGCGGCCGACACGGTGATTCACTTCGATCCGTGGTGGAACCCTGCTGTTGAAAACCAGGCCACCGATCGTGCTTACAGGATCGGTCAGGACAAACCGGTGTTCGTCTACAAGATGATTGCCAAGGGCACGGTGGAAGAGAAAATACAGGCACTGCAACAGGAGAAGGCGGCGTTGGCCGGGGCTGTGCTTGAAGGTGGGACGACCGGAGGGTGGAAGCTTGAGCAGAGTGACATTGAAGCGTTGTTTGCGCCGTTGCCTGAACCCAGGTCCTGATAGCTGATTTCTTCAGTCAATACGAGGTGACCCCATCGCGGGCAAGCCACGCTCCCACAGGGTTGAGGTTAACCCTGTGGGAGCGGCGGTGAGGCGATCGACTTGCTCGCGAAAGCGACCTACCAGGCGGCGACTATCTCAGCGCTTTTCCAGCTTGTCCGGCAGTGGCGCAAACAACGCTTCAATATCATCACTCTGCAACTTCCAGTCCCCGGTCTGGCGTCCGTCCAGCACGCCAGCCGCCAGGTCGGATTTTTCCTTCTGCAGATGCTGAATCTTCTCTTCCACCGTGCCCCGGGCAATCATCTTGTAGACGAACACCGGTTTCTCCTGGCCAATGCGATACGCTCGGTCAGTGGCCTGGTTTTCCGTCGCCGGGTTCCACCATGGATCGTAGTGAATCACCGTGTCGGCTTCGGTCAGGTTCAGGCCGACGCCACCCGCCTTCAGGCTGATCAGAAAGATCTGACGCTTGCCGCTCTGGAAGTCTTTGACCGGTGCGCGCCGGTCGCGGGTCTGCCCGGTCAGCAGCGCATAATCGACTCCGCGTTTTTTCAGCTCATCTTCAATCAACGACAGCATCGAAGTGAACTGCGAGAACAGCAGGATCCGTCGACCTTCATCGAACAATTCCTCAAGCATTTCCATCAGGCTGTCGAGCTTGCCCGAGGTGCTGCCGCGTGTGGGCAGGGTGGCATCGTTGACCAGGCGCAAATCGCAGCAAACCTGGCGCAGCTTCAGCAGCGCCTCAAGAATGATGATCTGGCTGCGCGCCACGCCCTTGCGGGTGATCTCGTCGCGGACTTTCTTGTCCATCGCCAGGCGCATGGTTTCGTACACGTCACGCTGGGCTTCGTTGAGCTCGACCCAATGGATGATTTCGGTTTTCGGCGGCAACTCGGTTGCCACTTGCTCTTTGGTTCGACGCAGCAGGAACGGTTTTATCCGACCGTTGAGGTGCTGAAGTCGTACTTCGCTGGCGCGCTTTTCGATGGGCACGCGGTAATCGCGGTTGAAGCTTTTCACGTCACCCAGCCAGCCGGGCAGCAGGAAGTGAAACAGCGACCACAGCTCACCCAGGTGGTTTTCCAGTGGTGTGCCGCTCAGACACAGACGCTGGCGGGCATTCAATTCGCGGGCAGCATGGGCGGCCTTGCTGTTGGGGTTCTTGATGTATTGCGCCTCGTCCAGAACCAGTACGTGCAAAGGTTGCGCGGCGAGACGTTCGACGTCCTTGGGCAGCAGCGCATAGGTGGTCAGGATCAGGTCGTAATCGGCCAGCGTGTCGAAATGCTTTTTGCGACTGGCACCGTACAGCGCCAGCACTTTGAGTTGCGGCGTGAAGTGCGCCGCCTCATCCAGCCAGTTGGGGATCAGGCTGGTGGGCATCACCACCATGCACGGCCGATCAAGGCGTCCGGCGTTCTTCTCGCTGAGAATGTGCGCCAAGGTCTGTAGGGTTTTGCCCAGCCCCATGTCGTCCGCGAGAATCCCGCCGACTTCCAGTTGTCGCAACGACTGCATCCAGCTCAAGCCTTCCAGCTGATAGGGGCGCAAGGTCGCGTTCAGGCCTTCCGGTGCAGTCGAGGTAAAGTCCTTGATGTCCCGCAGCCGCTGGGCAAAGGTGCGAATTTGCTCGCCGCCCTCCCAAAGCAGCGGCAGGTCCTCCAGCGGATTCAGGCGCGTGGCATCGGCCTTGCTCAGGCGCAGCGTCGTTTCGCCGGGTTCTTGCAGGTAGAACTCGCCGAGGGTCGCCAGTACCGGTTTCAATCGGCCGAAGGGCAGGGCGACTTGCAATGGTCCGTGCTCGGAGTTCGGGCGATTGGGGATGTTCACCAGGATCAACTCGTCGTCGCGCCGTCGTGCAAGGCGTTCCGGGTTGAGGATCTCGGTGTGAGAACGCATCAGGTTCAGCAGGATCGGCAGCAGGCTCAGCCGTTCGCCGTTGACGATGATTCCCAGCTCCAGATCGAACCAGTCACGCTCCGGCGCCTGTTCTACGGTGGCGTACCAGTCGTCCACGGCGGTCAGGTCGAAGCCGAAGTCTTCGTCGATCTGCAACTCCCAACCCTGGGTGCGCAGCTTCGGCAGTTCATTGAGGGTGAAGGTCAGCCAGGCGCTGTCGTTGACCATCTCGAAAAGTTCGCCGGCGCTTTCCGGCAAGGCTTTGCTTTGCCGGGTGGCGACCTTGAAGCCAAGGATTCGCAGTTGCTCCCTGTAGGTCTGTTCGACTTCCGGGTGGCGTTTTATCCGTAGCGTTTGCGTCTCCTGGCGAATCAGGATGTCGGCGTTCTTCTGTCCGGAAACGTATTCATCCAGATAGCCGAATGACAACGCCGCGCGATGCTGAATGTAACGTTGCATCTTGCCGTTACGCGGTTCGAAGGCGCTGAACTCGATGCTCGCCAGCCACAAGCGCGGCACCGGCTGCACGTTATCCACCAGTACTTGCGGGGGCTTCGGGCTACGGTTTTCCAGTACGGCTTGAAGTTTCTCGAGTAGCTCGGCGTCTTGCGCGGCGGCGGGGTAGGCCAGGGTTTCCTGCACTTTCAGTAGCACCGCTGCGCAGTGTTTGCAGTTGTTGTGAACCGGGCAGGTGCAGGTGGCGTCGATCATCAGCAACGTGGCTTTGGCTGACTCGCGCAGGCGAATGGTCTGACGGTAAACATTGCCGCCAGAGCCCTCGCAGACGGCAATGATGGTGGCGTCACCGGCCTCGATGATCCTGACGCGGTTCTCCAAAGCGTAGCGACGGCCACGCTCCAGGCTCTGTTCCTTGAATCGGCTGACCCAGGAAGGTGCCAGGGGTTTGCTCAGGGTCGCTGACATAAGGACTCAATCAGTCCGGAATTTCTTCGGGGACTGGCCGAGGCGCAGGGGAGGTGAGCGAGGTGATCTTGATCAACAGGCCCAAGTGGCCATTGTCGAGGAAGTTCAACTGGCCGTTCTTGGTGTGGCTTTCCTGTTTCATGCGTTCGCTGGCGGTGACCATGCCGTTGGCGTCGATCTGGTTAACCCAGAAGTCGGCGTCGACGTCGGTGAAACGCCCCAGTTTCATGCTCAGCGTGCCCTCGATCGGGAACTGGCCGAACTGTTCCTTGCCCTCGCTGATCGCAACTTTGCTGGCCTCTTCGCCAAGGTTCTGTTGCCAGGCCTTGTGCAGCAATACCGTGTATTCATTGCTGGCGGTGAGTTTTTCCACTTCGGCATTGAGGCTTGGGGTGCGCAGGCTGTCGGGGCTGATGGGCTGAGCACCAGCCGCCCAGTCTTCCGGCGCGGCGCGGCTGACGATAGCGGGCACGGCGTTTTGGCGGACCAGGATCATTTCAATCTGATACAAGTCATCGGCAAATGCCGTAGGGCTGACCAGCGCTGTTAATAACATGGTCAACGAGGTCAGTGAGCGGAACAGGCGCATGCGGCGTCCTTCAAGCAGTTTTCGGAATGAGGTGCTCAAACAGCGCCTCTACAGTATTAAAGCGCTCTTCCGGGCGCTCCATCGGCACCTGGAATTTAAACATCGTGGCGCCTTCGAATTTGTAGCGTTTTGGCTGGCTCTGGATCAACTTGATCAGCGTCAGCGGGTCGACCGGTGTTTGTGCCGCGAACTCGATTCGGCCACCTTGCGGGCCGCCGTCGACTTTCTTGATGCCCAGTATCTCGGCCTGCAATTTCAGCGCGGTAATGCGCATCAGGTTCTTGGTCGGCTCCGGCAGCAAACCGAAACGATCGATCATCTCCACCTGCAAGTCCTTGAGGCCTTCCTCGTCGGTGGCCGAGGCGATGCGTTTGTAGAGAATCAGTCGGGCGTGTACGTCTGGCAGATAGTCCTCGGGAATCAACGCCGGTACCCGCAGATTGACTTCCGGACCACCGCCGAGCGGCTGGTCGAGGTTCGGTTGTTCGCCCTTGCGGATCGACTTCACCGCGCGCTCGAGCATTTCCATGTACAGGGTGAAACCGACAGCCTGGATCTGTCCGCTCTGCCCATCGCCGAGCAATTCGCCGGCACCACGGATTTCCAGGTCGTTGGTGGCGAGCACGAAGCCCGCGCCGAGGTCCTGGGTATTGGCGATCGCTTCCAGACGTTTTTCGGCGTCAGGCGTGATTTGCTGGCGCGGCGGCGTCAGCAAATAAGCGTAAGCCTGGTGGTGACTGCGACCGACCCGGCCGCGCAACTGGTGCAGCTGCGCCAGGCCGAACTTGTCGGCGCGCTCGATGATGATGGTGTTGGCGCTCGGCACGTCAATGCCGGTCTCGATGATGGTCGAGGCGATCAGCACGTTGAAGCGCTTGTGGTAGAAGTCGCTCATCACTTGTTCGAGATCGCGTTCGCGCATCTGCCCGTGGCCAATGCCGATCCGTGCTTCCGGCACCAGTTCGGCGAGGTCGGCAGCGCACTTCTCAATGGTCTTCACATCGTTGTGCAGGTAGTAGACCTGACCGCCACGCAACAGCTCACGGAGCAAGGCCTCTTTGACCGTGCTCTTGTTCTGCTCCATGACGAACGTGCGTACCGACAGGCGACGGGCCGGCGGCGTGGCGATGATCGACAGATCGCGCATGCCCGACACGGCCATGTTCAGCGTGCGCGGAATCGGCGTGGCGGTCAGGGTCAGGATATCGACTTCACTGCGTAGCGCCTTGAGCTGTTCCTTCTGACGGACACCAAAACGGTGCTCTTCGTCGATGATCACCAGCCCCAGGTTTTTGATTTTTACGTCGTCCTGAAGCAGCTTGTGTGTGCCGATAACGATGTCGATCTTGCCTTCGGCCAGGTCCGCGACCGCGGCATTCACTTCTTTGGTCGACTTGAAGCGGCTCATCACTTCCACGCTCACCGGCCAATCGGCGAAGCGGTCGCGGAAGCTGTTGTAGTGTTGCTGGGCGAGCAGGGTGGTCGGTACCAGAATCGCCACCTGACGACCGCCGTGTACCGCGATGAACGCGGCGCGCATCGCCACTTCGGTCTTGCCGAAGCCAACGTCGCCGCAGACCAGGCGGTCCATCGGTTTCGGCGCGAGCATGTCGGCGCGCACGGCGTCGATGGTGGTTTGCTGGTCCGGGGTTTCTTCGAATGGGAAACCGGCGCTGAAGGTCGCGTAATCGGCTTTCGGGTCGGCGAACGCATAGCCTTCGCGAGCGGCGCGGCGGGCATAGATGTCGAGCAACTCGGCGGCCACGTCGCGCACCTGTTCGGCAGCTTTGCGTTTGGCTTTCTGCCAGGTCTCGGAGCCTAGACGGTGCAGCGGGGCCAGGGCATCGTCGCTGCCGGTATAGCGGGCGATCAGATGCAGGTTGGCCACCGGCACATACAGCTTGGCGTTTTCGGCGTATTCGAGGGTCAGGAACTCAGCGGCCTGACTGTCGATTTCCAGGATTGTCAGCCCGAGATAGCGACCGACGCCGTGATCGATATGCACCACCGGCGCGCCTTCGCGCAGCTCGGTGAGGTTTTTGATCACGGCATCGTTGTTGGCGTCGGCGCGTTTCTCGCGGCGACGGCGTTGCATCACGCGCTGACCGAACAATGGGCTTTCGGCGACCAGGGCCAGCGCCGGGTCGTCGAGCACCAGGCCTTCGTCGAGTGGCGCAATGGTGATCGCCAGGCGTTCTTTGCTCGCGACGAAATCCGGCCAGCTGTCGACGGTTTTCGGCCGCAGCTTCAAGCGTTCCAGCAATTCCAGCAGTACTTCACGACGGCCCGCGGATTCGGCGGTAAACAGCACGCGACCGGGAAATTCGTCGAGGAAACCCGCCAGCGCCGCCAACGGTTGGGTGGCCTTGGCTTCGATGGCCAGGTTCGGCAGCTCTCGAGCGGGGAAGCGCTCGCGGCCGACGCCGGTTTCCACGTCCTGTTGACTGGCAACCACGCGCGGCCAGTTTTTCAGGCGCGCGAAGCAATCTTCCACCGGCAGGAACAACTCGGCGGGCGGCAATAAAGGACGGGCCGGATCGACGCGACGCTCTTCATAGCGATTGCGCACGTCGTTCCAGAAGTTTTCCGCCGCCTGCTCGATACCCGGCAAGGAAAACACTTG
>LNAP01003068.1_pt1 | contig 16153 bp, 16 predicted proteins | sample 602601 | NCBI WGS metagenome assembly LNAP01 (sample SAMN02440304, study PRJNA202911) | soil metagenome | biome: Subtropical and temperate rainforests or woodlands; isolation source: soil samples (1 kg each in a 20% v/v slurry with milli Q water) were... ... | reverse complement strand
CCGGACGCTGCAAGACTACGCCGCGTATCTGCGCCAGCAGATCCAGCAAGGTGAACTCTGCATCGCGACCGCGCAGAACCGCCTGAGCAGCGTCAACCGCACCCTCGCTGCGCTGCGCGGTGATCAGGACGTGAGGATCGCCAGCCCGAGCCAGGCGTTAGGCCAGCAGCGCTCGAGCGTACGCACCCACGCGCCGGATGGCCAAGACCACCAACAGGTGCGGCGAGTGATTGAGGCGCTTGGCGAACAGCAACACGAGCGGGTGGCCGCGATTGTCCTTATGGCCCGAACAACCGGCATGCGCTTGCGCGAAGCGATCCTGGCTGACCTGCCACGCTTGCACCGCGAAGCCGAACACTTAGGCCGCATCAACATCCAGGACGGCACCAAAGGCGGTCGCTCAGGCGCTTCCGCACCGCGATGGATCGTGGCCAATGAAGAGGTGAAAGCGGCCCTGCAGTTGGCTCGTCATGCCTCGCCGCCCCGCAGCCGCAACTTGCTGGCCCGAGACGAAAGCTACGCCGCGTTCCTGCAAAAAACCGTGCTCCCCACCCGCGAAACGCTGCATAAACACGGGCTGAAGGGCTTTCATGAACTGCGAGCGGCCTACGCCTGCGAGCGATACGAACAACTCACGGGCCACGCCGCACCGGTCAATGGTGGTCACGGCTATCGCATTGACCGCGACCTTGATCAACAGGCGCGACAACAGATCAGCCTTGAGCTCGGGCATAACCGGATCGATGTGATGTCGGCCTACATTGGAGGTCGAGCGTGACCAAGCCCTTCGATATGGCGCTGTTCCTGAGCGGCGTACTGACTGGTTCGAATGCCACCCAGCAACGACACCTACGGCAAGCCCGAATCATGCAAGCGGCCATTCAACAGCGATGGCAGCCAGACAATCCCTGGACCTGGCAGCGCAAGCATGTGCGGTGGTTCCTGGCTCACCATCTGAGGGATCGTTCCGAGGCTACCCGGTATTACTATCGGCTCACTGCTCTACTGATCTGGAAGCGGATGGGGAAACGAGTCGAACACGGACGTCTATGACTTGAGCTTGCCAATTGTGAATCCAGCCGCTGAATCAGATCAGGGCCTAATAAAGCAGGCAACGTCCTGCATGTAATAGTTGAGTGCTTCACGTGTAGCTGCCTCATTCCGCTCATTACCAAAAGCGACTCGTAGCACCTGAGCAAACCTATCTTGTCTGGTAGTAGTGGCATGACCTCGCCCAATTTTATTGGTGACATGAGCATGGCCATACAGCGATATCGCCTTGAGCAGGAGCGACTCTAAACACTCTACTCGCTGAAACAATGAGGGGAGCGCGAGCGTACAGTCAGATGCAAGCAGCGATTTTAGAGAACGTTTGTCACCCGTAGTGAGTGTGTATTGCTGATGATTGCGGTGCAGGCTATCAGCGTGCATGAACAGCTCAAGCTCTCCGTCGTCCACGCCGTCAATACGCGTTAACGCCTCAAGAAGATCAATGTTCTCTTCTGAAGCGCCGAGCCTCTGACAAGAGCCCACCAATCCGGCAAGACGATCAAACGCCGCATGGTTTCCCAGACGTTTGTCGTAGCATTTCTGAGGATCGTTCAGATAGAGGGAATACGGTGCAGCACCAACGACAAAACACTCATTGAGCCCGCACTGAAATACGGATAGCGCCTCGTCAACGAGGTCACACTGAGCAAGCATGATAAGAATGTCGTTGTCGGCGAGCAGAATCATTTATGCGATAAGATTCCGCAGCAAGTGCTCAGCATCGGGTGCAAGTCCTGGGGAAAGATTGTGAAAAACCTTCCCAGTAATGACCGACTGATCCTCAACTCCGCCACCGAGGATATTCGCCGCACCGACGTAAAGCCCATAATACTTTTTGTCGTTATGGGCACAGCTCATGACCAAATGGCTAGGGTCAATTTTCCGCTGCTCACCAGTTCTTCGCGCAAGATCAGCCAAAGGCTGGGCTTTCATCTTTTGCTGCAGCGTCAGGCTACTATCGGGATTGCCAGTTAACAATTCCAAAGCGAAACGGTCCGCAGCCGTCTCGTCAGCAGATTTCGATCGAGTAGCCTGATCCTCGAAATCGTCATCTACGATAGCGCTATTTTCACTCAAATGGCCTAATGCGATATGCCCCAGCTCATGTGCCAAGTGAAAAAGCAGGAAACCATTTTTCCGCACGTTTGACAGGACGATTGAAGGCCGGCCATTAACAGATATGGCTATACCATCCATTTTTTTCTTAGCCAGCAATGGCGATGCCAGATGCAGCACAGGTATTCCATGCAACCAGCATGCATCAATGATCTCGGACAAGCCGACCCACTTAGCTCCAGTGCTCAGAATATAGTCTCTGATGGCAGAAGCGCTTGCTGGCGGCGCTTGATATTCCCGATCCAGGGCGGATATCGCGATCCGCGACGCGCTTCGGGCCAAAGCAACAGCTAGCGACACGTCGTCTTCTGAGGTTTTAGCCGAAAGCTTAAATCGCTTCTCGCCGGGTACATCAAATTCGACGCGCGGAGGGCTCTCGCTGAACGCGCGAATCTGCAAGCTCAGGGCCTTCGCAAGATAGATTTTCGCACGCTGAGCACCACCGGGAGTGGCTTCGACTTCCTCGGACCACCACTCAGGAAGGATCCTCGCAATCTTCTGCTTCGATAGCCCGTGGGCGCTTAAGGCGGAGTAGAGACTCTGAATATTGGTCATGGTCCCTCCTCCTATGAGCGGACTACTAGCGGGATAGATCGGTACCTAGGTTAGACGGAAAAAGCCAACGGAAGTCACCGAAACTCGACGGAATGATAGCATTTTTTGCAGTTATCCACAGGGGTACCAGCCAATTCGATAGCAAAAAGATACGTACCTTAACGGACCAAGTCCCCGTCTAGTGCGCGCTGAGTGTTATCGTTGATGCCGAATCGACACCCTGCTGGGGCGAACCTGGTCCACCACCAATCAGCAGAATCCAAACCCGGCCATCGTCCTAGGAGAGTCTGATAGGGTGAGCGAAATATCAGCAGGGAAGTCTGTTATGCACTGGCATTTGCAGCCTGTTGCCACCGGCAACTATGGGCAGTTGACTGCCAATCATGGTTACGAAGCGTGCTGGTTAACTCCGATACAATCGGCGGTCAGATCGAATGCAAACGGTTGATCAAGTGGAGCGCAATTCCGCACGGTATTCCAATTGGTATTCCAACCAAAAAACAAAACCCGAGATTAATGTTATAAATCAATAGCTTACTTAACCGATTCAAATTACCCCGGCCCACCAATTCAACGAAAAAAGACGTCCACGGACGTCTTTTTTTGTGCCTGAAATCCAGTCAATCTCCGCAGGGGTTGTAGCAGGTTTGTCGTTACTGGTTTTTCGCAAGTCACCACGGCGTCCTGTCGTTGCGGCTGCCGACAAAATGGATAAGTGGGCGGACACGGAATATGGATAATCTGAGCGGGTTGATTGCCTTTGTGCGGGCAGCGGAGAATCAAAGTTTTACCCTGGCGGGCAGAGCGCTGGGCATCTCGTCTTCTGCAGTAGGAAAAAGTGTCAGCCGTCTTGAAGAGCGGATTGGCGTGCGCTTGTTCCACCGCAGTACCCGGCAAATCAGCCTGACCAGCGAAGGCCTGGATTTTTTTGGTCGTTGCCGGACCTTGCTCCAGCAATTGCAGGATGCCGAGGCTGCGCTTTCCCATTCCAAGACGCGCCCGAAAGGACGTCTGCGAATCAGTTTGCCAGCAGTGGGCTACCGTCTGATATCAGGTATCTTGCGCGAGTTTTACCATCGCTATCCGGACATCGAACTGGACCTGGACTTCAGCGACCGACTGGTCGATGTGGTCGATGAAGCCTTTGACGCCGTGATCCGAAGCGGCGAACTGCCCGATTCCAGCCTCGCGGCGAAAAGAATCTGCACATTCAGGTTCGTCTTGTGTGCAGCGCCCGACTACCTGCAACGCTACGGCACAGCAACGAGCGTGGAGGATCTCCAGCACTACAAAGGCATCGCCTATAAGTTCCCCTCGAACGGCAAACTCCAGCCCTGGTGGCTGAAGGTCCATGGCGACACCGTCAAGATCAACCTGGAAACCACGGTGATCATGAACAGCGTGGAGGCGGTCCTGGCGGCGTGCCGTAATGGTATGGGCCTGGCCTACCTGCCTGACTTTGTCATTCAGGAATACCTGGCCAACCACGAATTGATCAGGGTGTTGCCCGAATTAAGCCTGGAGGGGGATTTTTGGATTGTCTGGTCGCCAAGCCGCTTGCTGTCACCCAAGACCCGCGCATTCATTGATTTTCTCGGTGAAGCGCAACTGATGAGCAGCCCTGAAGGTGGTTGATCGCTCCTTCAGGGCATGCCACACATTCAGTCGATCAGCAGCTTTTTGAAACGCGTCGAATACTGGATAGCCTCCACCGATTTCAAGCGTACCGGCACCTTATAGGCATCCATCAGCCGCCGGGCAAATTGCCGGATATCGCGCAGCACCGTCGCAGTCGAGTCCCCATAGTCGCTATCCAGGACGATGTGCGCAGCGACGAATTGCCCGGTCAAACCATTGGCCTCGCCATACGCCTTGCAATCACGCACCTGCGGATGGCGAAGCAGCACGGATTCGACTTCCGCGGGGTAGACCTTCTCGCCACCGACGTTAATGATCTCTTTGCTGCGACCGAGGATTTTCAGGTAACCGTCGGCATTGACCTCCACCAGGTCGCCGGTCTTGAACCAGCCATCGTCGGTGAAGCTGTCCATCGAGTGGTTCAGGTAGCCCATGACTTGTGTCGCACTGCGCAGCCAGAGCTCACCGTCGACGACTTTGTGTTCACTCGAACCTTCCTGGAATCGCATATACAGGCTGTCGGAAGACAACGAGCTGGTGGTGATAATGCCCGTCTCGCTGGTGCCGAAGGTCTGCAGGAATTTTACCCGTGGCAGACGCTCTCGCAGTTTGAGCAACAAACTCTCCGGCATCGGCTCCGTGCCGTAGGTAATCATGCGCAAACTGCTGAGGTTACAGGTATCGAACACCTCGTTGATCAACATCAGGTTCAAGAATGTTGGCGAGGTCGGCAACACGGTAATGCGGTGTTTTTCAATCAGGCGGGCAACGGTGTCCGGCGTTTTGCTGGCCGCGATCGTTGCTGTTCCTCCGATGGAAAGTATGTTCAACAGCGTGTTGATGCCGCCGATATGATCAAACAGCAAAAACAGAAAGATATCGAGGCGACGAGATCGTTTTTCGGAGAACTCACCCACTAGTCGGTCCAGGTCATGCAACATCGCCTTGGGTGTGCCGGTAGTGCCGCTGCTGAACAGAATCAGGCCGGCATGCCCCTGTTTTTTCAGCTCGCCGATCATCAGGTTTTCCGGGGCTTGGGCACATACGCACGGCAGGATCTGGCGGGTATCGATATCGATCACAAACTCAGGGTTTGCCGCCGCCTGCTTGTTTTGAATTTCAGCCGGGTTTTCAGCGGTGTTGAGGGCGATGATGTGGCCGTTCTGGTACAGCGCCAGGAATAGCGCGATGCCCGCGAACGAAAAGTCACCGCTCATGAATATGACCGCTTGCCTGGGCACGTCATTGGCGGCCAGCCACTCCAGTTGAACCCTGATCTCATCGCTCAACTGGGCGTAGGTGTAGGAGTGTTCAGGGTCATTCAGAAAGATCTGGTTCGAAAACTGCGAAAATCCGTTTATCAGCGGTTTAAAGATCATGGCTTGTTCCCTTGATTGAAATGGCATCAGAAACGCACAGGCAGTTCGTCGGGGCGGCGCAGTACCGTGCCGTTGATCCAACGGATCGACGCCGGGTCACACGCCAGCTCCAGATCGGGCAATGCCTGTACCAGGGTCGACAGCACGGTGGCTATTTCCAGACGCGCCAGCGCCGGCCCCATGCAGCTGTGGATGCCATGGCCGAATTGCATATGCGCGGCCTTGTCCTGGCGGTCGGGATTGATCAGCAGCGGTGCGCTGAACACGCTGGGGTCACGGTTGGCGAGGAACACGTTGGCGTAAACCGTAGTGTTCGCCGCAATCAGCCCGCGGCTAGTTTGCAGGGCTTGGGTGGTGATTCGGGGGAACGCCGATAACTTGCCGATGGGAATCAGCCGAATGAGCTCCTCGATCAATTGTGGCGAACGATCGGGGTTCTCCCGGACGTACTGCCAGAGCGATGGCGCGCACAGCAAGGTATAGAGACTTTTAGTCATCACGCTCAGGGCGTTATGGTCGCCCCCCAGCAGAATACCCAGCAGCACGCCGACAAACTCCCGGTCGTTCAGCGGGTCTTCCAGGGTGTGGCGCTGGTCGACATACTGGCGAATAAAACCGTCTGGATGCGCCACCCTGCGGCCCTGCACGAAGTCCATCATGTAATCGAAACTGGCGTTGACCGCCGCTTCGATACCGGCGATATCGTCCGGCGGCGCCGATTGAATCATTTGGCTCCAGGGCCTGAACAGCAGCCGGTCCTCTTCCGGGATACCGAGGATGTGGCACACCGTCGATGAAGTCAGGCGCTCCAGCACCGAGGCAAACAGGTCCGCCGGCGTCTCGCCTTTGCGCAGCAGCTCGATGCTGTCGACGGTCACCGTGGTCACGTGCTGGCGCACGCTTTCCAGGCCGCGCTTGCTGAAAGCACGCGCGACGGTCGCGCGGGAGCGCATGTGGGCCGGGTTATCCAGATTGAGCAACAGCTCCGGCTGGGTCGGTCCGGGAAGAAAGGTCGGGCCGTTTTCGACGTTACACAGGGTTCGACTGATACTTGGGTCGGCCAGGAACGCCTTGCAATCGGCGTATCCAGTCAGGTGAGTGGCGACGTGGCCGCTGGGCAACCGGATTTGCGGCAGTTGACCTTCCCAACCCACGGTTTGGTAGTAGGGCACCGCATCAAGGTTGGGAATATCCAGCACGCAGGGATGGACGCGCATGTTCATCGGGCACCTGCCTGCGCACGAGGTCGGGCAGCGTCGATGAGGGCGCGTACGGCTTGCTGAGTCTCGAGGCTGTCCACGAACAGAATGGCGTGCCAACCGGCAGCTCGCGCGGCTTCGCAGTTTTCTTCGACGTCATCGATCAGCACACAGCCGTCGGCAGGTACGCCGATCTGGTCGGCCGCCAGCGCAAAGATTTTCGGGTCTGGTTTGCGCAGTTTCACTTTGCAGGAATCGACGATGCTGTCAGCGACATCATCCAGGCCAACCATGCGCCGCCAAGGCGTTTCCCACTCCACCACGTTGTTGGTGAGGATGCATGACTTCAGACCGGCCGCTTTCACTTCATGGAAGAGCTCGAACATGTGTTCGTTGACGTTGTGCGGGGAAAACCACTGCTCGCCATGATGATCAAAGTCGCAGCGGCTCAAATCAATGCCCGGATACAGCTCGGACAATGCCTTCCTCATGCCCTGCCCCCATTCGATCTGAGTCATCATTGCCAGCTCGATGGGTGCCTGGAACTGCACGTTCAGCGGCTTGGCCACGGCATGCATGGCGGCTTCCATCTGGGTGCGGCTGATGCCGGTATTTTCCTGGTAGACGCGGTACAGCTCGTCGATGGATGGCGACAGTACGCCGCCGAAGTCGAACCAGATTGCTTGGATAGTCATCGTCATCTTTCCTTGATTGTCAGATCAGTTAGGGAGGGCAGGTACTTCTACGGGGTCAACGATGAGCGCATCGCGCAGCGACAAATGGGCCACGCCGATCGACAATCCGACGCCAAAACCACAGGCAATCAGGTTGTCTTGCCGCAAGTCTTCGCGGTCGTGCCGCTTGCAGATCATCAGCGGAATCGACGAGGGGCCGGTGTTGCCCACATCAGCGACTTCGATGGGGACCCTGGCCGGCGAAACGCCGAGCTTTTTGGCCAGGTAATCGAGCATGAATTTGTTGGCCTGGTGCAGCAGGAAGAACGGCACACGGTCGGGGTCGATGCCTTTGTCCCGCAGGAAGGCGTTGATCGCCGACGGCACTTTTTCCAAAGCAAAGTTCATCACTTGGCCGCCGTCCATATGCAATCCGGCCGCCTGTACCCGGCTGGTGCTGCCGGGCGTGTAATCCAGCGCAGTGTTGAGGTATTGCGCACCGGCGCCATCGGTATCGAACGCAAACCCGAGCGTCTGATCGCCGCATTCCAACAGGGTGCAGGTCGCGGCATCGCCGAAGACCAGCCGCACGTGCCGGTCTTCAGGGTTGAGCAGTTTGCTGATCACATCGCCAGTACATACCAGGACTCGACGGCAGCCACCGGCCTTGATCAGCATGGCTGCCTGAAACAGGCCATAGATGTAGCCGGAACAGCCGAAGTTGAGGTCGAAGGCAGCCAGTCCTTTCTTCAACCCCAGGCGATCCGCCAGGATTGCACTGCTGGCTGGCATCAGGCTGTCGGGCGTTTGTGTGACGACCACCAGGCCATCGATGCTGGCGGGATCGATATCCGCGGCGTTGAACAACGACCGGGCAGCCGCGGCACACAGATCCACCGTCGACAGCCGGTTGGCCACCCGCACTTGATGGATACCGGTACTCTTGGCGATCCGCTGCACTTCTTTTTCACCAAACAACGTGGCGAAATCGGCCAGGGTCATCACGTCCTGGGGTACTGCGGCCGACAGCGCGCGGATCGACACCCCATCGATAGACGCGCTCATGAAGGCTCACTGACGCGAGCGCCAGCCGCATCGGCCTGAATGGCATCGAACAGCTCACCCATGGTTTCAACCTCGTCGAGCACGGAAGGGCTCAAGGCGAAACCGAACTGGTCATTCAACACCCCCAGCAGCGTGACCTTGGTCAATGAATCCCAATTGCTCAGGGGGTGCAGCAATACATCGACTTGAAGTTCCGATTCGCGCAGTTCCAGAAGTTCTGCCAGTTCTTTCTTGATGGCGTCCAGGTTCATGGTGAGATCCTTTTGCAAGAGAACGAGAGTTAGAGCCCGCCGAGATACACGACTTGGCCGGTAATGAAATTGCTACGCGGTGAAAGGAAAAAATCCGTCACATTGGTCACGTCGTCGAAAGTGCCAAAGCGCTGCAGCGATTGTTGCGCCAGCAGGTCTTTCATCTTTTGTGCGGGGATGACCCGCGTCAGATCGGTATCGATCGGTGTAGGACCCACGGCATTGACGGTGATACCAAAACTGGCGAGCTCCTTGGCCATCACACAGGTCAGGGTTTCCACGGCGGCTTTTGACGCGGCGTACAGTGCCTCGCCTTCCAGCTTCAACGGCTTGGCCACTGTGGAAAAATTCACGATGCGCCCCTGGCGCCCGGCTCGCATGAGCTTTGCTGCCTCACGGCTGAGCAGGAATGTGCCCAGAACATTGGTTTGCATAATATTTTGCGCGGTTTTGTAGGGCGTCAGCAGTGAGTGGTTCATGCTGGCGATCCCGGCATTGTTGATCAGGTGATCGAGCCGACCGCAGGTGCCGCGCACGTGCCTCATCAGTTCACTGATGGCCTGTTCATCGGCCACATCGGCAATAAAGTGGTCATAGCCCGGATGGCTCAGATCGCTGGATGAGCGACTGCAGCCGATCACACGATGGCCTTGGGCAAGGTAGTACTCGGCAAGATGTCTGCCGATGCCCTTGCGTGTCCCCGTAATCAGCGTGACAGGCGTGTTATCGGGCATGGGACACCTGTGCATTCAATTCGAGAATGTAGTTGGCGAAGGTCTTTACCGACTGGAACGGGCTGCGTTTGGGAGACATGGCGCTGTCGTTGACCAGCGTCATTTTGACCCCCAGTTGCTCCTCGATCATCTGCTCGACATCAATCACGATGGACACCAGACTCATCGAGTCGAGGACGCCTCCGGCACCGTAGAGGGCGGTGTCTTCACCTTTTTCCAGGCTGATGGGTTGGACGAGACTGCGGTTTTCATTTTCGATAGCGTTGTAAATGATGCCGAGAATTTGCTCTTTCATAGGGGTTCCTCTGAACGTGAGATCAGGCGAGACGCTTGACGAATTGGTGAATAAGTTGCGCTTCCTTGAGTTGGAAATAGCGCGAGTCGATGACCGATAGTTCAAAGCCGAGCGCCGCCAGACACTGGCCTTGTTGCTTGAATTCAAGGCGGCAGCCAAAACGAAAATTCGAGGCACCAGAGCGGCGTAATTCAATAGGAACGCAGAGGATTTCCGTGTGTATCGGCAACAGGAAGTCCATGTAAGTGACGTCCATCTTGTTAGTGACAAAGTTAACTTTTCCTTTGGCAGCCGGTGTCACGTAATAGGCTTCTGCCACGGCGATGGTCATTTGCCGGGCAGCTTCGATCACCATCATTCCGGAAACGTGTTGCCCCGTCAGATGATCGCTTAGTTCGGCATTGGCATCATCGATCATCAGCGAGGCAGAGTAAGTACCGTTGCCATTTTCACTCGGCATAGAGATGGCAATGTTATGACTCTTCAATTTATGAGTAGCTGTTGAGGAGGCACGAAGACGGCGATCAACTGGAACAATATTCAAGGCAGGCGACAAAACCTCCTTGAAGCCATACAGAATATTGAGTTGCTCATCGGTAATACCTTGACCAACATGCAAAGTTAACTTTTCGTCTCTATCTAGCTGGGTCACTATTTCTTCTGCTGCCGTCACCGAAATGAACATATTGTCACTGCACTGACTTTTGATTCGATCGCCCACCACAATGTAATGCCTGGGCGATTCCTGCTGAGTTTCGCAGAACGAGGAAAGCCCAGAAAACGGGCACGAAGAAGCGCTATTTGAAACTCTGAGTTCTTCCATTTTTTCACCTTTATATGCGTGCAGATGTATCCAGATATTGGGATGAAACTGGCAGCGGTGCTGCCGGGCTAACAAACTCGGTAATCAGTTGGGTGATGGCAGGAATATGCTGAGTGAGGAAAAAATGGCTTCCTTCAAAAAACTCCAGACGAACAAAATTGTGGCTATGCTCCTTCCAGGCAATAACATCCTGAATCGGTGCAAACGGATCCTCTTTTCCACCCAAAACCATCATGGGAACGTCCAGAGGCTCACCAGGAATGTGGCGATACTTGGCCGCAGCATGGAAATCCTTGATAAGCGAAGGCAGCATGCGTGCCTTCGCCGCCGAGTGTTTAAGCATGAAATCCGGGATGGCACCAAACCTGGAAACAGTTTGAACAAATACTTCTTCAGATTCGTCGAGTGTCACCTGCGCGCAATTAAAAAGATGTGGGGCACGACAGGCAGCGACCACCAGACTGATCAGTCGCGTGCCAAACTCATGTTTGCGTCGAGCAACTTCGTAAGCAACGATGGCACCCAGGCTATAACCAAAAACAATGACCTCACGCGCCGCCAGATTATCGATAAGTGCAATGACCTCATTCGCCATTGCTTCGACCGTGCCTGGTGCCGGCGTCACATTCTTCTGATAGCGCCCATTGTAAGTGACGCCAATCACGGGCATGTAATCGCCTACGGCACGCCGCAGTGCTTCAAAGGACAAGCCACTGCCCCCGGCGAAGGGTATGAAAACACACACTTTTTCAGAGTCGATGACAGTCATCGAAGACTCCTTTTTTGAGAGATCAAATTAAAACCAGGGAACTAACGAACACCCTGACCTTTCTGCCAAGTTGGAGTCTGTCTGCTTTTTTCGAAAAATCTGTTTGCTGCGGCCAATTGTATTTCAGGGTATTTCAAAGCGGTTGAGCGTTTTAGGCTGAACTGTCTGAACTATAAGTCCAAGGTCCAGCAACGCTAAATACATCATTGCGCGAAAGACCAATGAGTAGATTGGGCACGAGTCGAGGATTTGAACGCAGGAAGAAATCAGAAGGCGAAGGTAGTTGCATTGGCGTGGCTAACCAATACAACTAGTCAGTGCAGGAGGGGAATAGCAAGTTACAAGCGTGGCCGCTCAGTCATTCAATGATTAAATGGCGGAAAGTTGTTTTTGACGCGGTCTGAGAATAGCCAGCAAGGCAACCATCGCCAATACAGCACATAGCAATCCCAACAAGACGCACCCGGTCCAGCCGAAACGCTGCCAAAGGTACCCTCCCATGGCACTGCCGAACGCGCCACCACAAAAATTGCAGACCATGTACACCGTGTTCAAGCGGCTGCGACTTTCCGGTCTCAGAGAAAAAATACGCGTCTGGTTGGCAACTTGGCCCAGTTGCAGGGCGAAGCTGAGCAGATTGGCGCACACCAGCAACACAATAAAGTTATTGGACCAGGCGATGGTCAAGGCGAAGCTCAGGCCGCAGAGCAAGATAGAGACGAGGCTGATGGCGACTGTGCCAAAGCGCTCACACACCTTGCCGGCGGCAGGAGTCAGCAGGGTGGCGAGGGCGCCCCACAAGCTGAACAACCCGACATCAGCGGCGTTCATGCTGTAGGGCGGCGCCATCAGTTTGAACGCGATAACCGACCAGAACGCACTGAACGCTGCGAAGACCGCTGCACCCAGGGCGCATGACAGGCGCAGCAGCGGCTCGTGCCAGAACAGGTGCAGCATCGAGCTCAATAATCTGCCATAGGCAACGGACACCGCAGGCGTATCGCGCCGTGGCAGAACGCTCGGCAGCGCCAGTGCACACAGCACCATGGCAGAAGCCGCCACCCAATAGACCGACTGCCAGCCGAGGTGATCGGCCAACCATCCGGCAATGGCCCGGGACAGCAGGATCCCGGTGACCAGCCCCGTTTGTACCCAGGCAATGACGCGGCTGCGTTCGCCAGCCGTGGCCAGCCCGGCCAGGTAGGGGAGCAACACCTGCGGGATGCATGTGCCCATGCAGAGCAAGAAGCTGGCGCCTGCCAGGAATGAAAGATGGGTGGCCTGGCTTGCCAGTAATAACAGCACGCAAGTCCACGCCAGCAGTACGCGACAGAGTCGCAAGGGCGACACTCTGTCGCCCAGCGGAACGATCAGCAACATCCCCAAGGCATAGCCCATCTGCGATGCAGTGGCGATCCAGCTGGTTTGCCCGGCACCGGCGTGCAGGGTATCGGCGAAGACCGGCAGCAGTGCCTGGTTAAAGTAAACATTGGCCACCGACAAGCCGCAGAGTAAGGCAATGCCCGCCAGAACCAGCGGCGTGAAGTGTGTGTTGGGCGACATCAGGCATGGCTCCAAAGCGGCTTTCAGGTGTCCGATGAGAGACGCACGACATCGGATGCGGATTGAGTGCCGACTTCGCTTTGGCGCCCAAGAAACAGAAAGACCACGGCGGCAGTGAACAGCGTGAACATCGCCAGCAGTTGCAACAAGGTGTTGAACCCCGCGGTATAAGCCGAGCGCAGTACCGTCAGCGGGATTTGACTGGCGTCGGCGCTCGCGTGCTGGATGTCACCCATTACCAGGCGTTGCGCGATCGTTGAATAGTCACCGGCGAACAGTTGGACCGAGGTACTGAGGCTCAAATGGTGCGCGACCAGGGCCGTCAGCACCGCAACCGTGATGGCCAGGGCGACACCTTCGCTGGCCACCCGCGTTGTGTTGAAAATTCCGGCGGCCATCCCCGCCCGCTCCTTGGGGATCACGCTTATCGACAAACCATCCATCAAGCCCCAGGGCAGACCTGTACCGATACCGGTCAGCAGCATGGCCGCGATGATCTGCGCGTGCGCGCCGACCGGGATCGCACTCAGCCAGTAGAGCCCGGTCGCTGCAATAACGAAGCCGATGGCGCAGAGTACGCCCGCCGACAACCAGCGCGTCAGCGACGCAGCAATGATCGGAACAATCAGCATCGGGGCAGAAAGTGCCAGCATCATCAGCCCCGCTTCAAAGGCACTGGCCCCTTCCACGCCGATAAACCGAAACGGCAGCAATACGATCAAGACGATGTAGCAGTAGCAGGTACCGATCGGCAGGATCTGCACACCAACAAAGCGAGGAAACAGAAATAGCCCCAGTTCCAGCATCGGATGTTTCGCCCGATTTTCAACTACGACAAACAGCAACAAAAAGACCGCCGATGCTCCAAGCAGCGCGAGGATCACCGGCGAGCCCCAGCCTTGCTCGGGCGCCAGAATCACCGCCGTGGTGAACGAGATCAACAGGCCGGAAAACGTCAGCACGCCAGGCGTATCCAGACGTTGTGCTTGCGGGTCGCGGCTTTCGCGCATTTTCGGCAGGGCAAAGATCAAAGAAAGGATGGCAATCAGGGCGGTGCAAAGAAAAATGGCGCGCCACCCCATGTACTCGATCAGCAACCCCGACAACAACGGACCGAAGGCCAGGCCAACCCCGAACGTGGTGCCCAGAAGGCTGAACGCCCGCGTCCTGGCATGCCCGTCAAACTCCTGAGCCAATGCCGCCGACCCGCTCGACAGGGCTGCCGCCGCGGCAATACCCTGCACGCCGCGCAACAGGTCCAGCCAGAGAATATCGGGCACCACCGCCAACAGGGTCGACACCAGTGCAAACAACGCCATGCCACACATGAACAGACGCTTGCGCCCATAGAGGTCAGCAAGGGTACCGGCGGCCATCAGCAAGCTGCCGAAGCTGAGCATGAAGGCATTGGTGATCCAGGCCAGTTCCGTGGGCTGGGCATCAAACGTTTGACCAATGAACGGCGTAGCCACTGCCCCGCCGGTAAAACTCATGGGTAACACCAGGGCTGCCAGGCAAATGGCAGCCAAAATGGAGTGCCGACCATGGGTCGGCAGCGATTCGGTCACTGAGTTCATCAAATCAATCCCTGCATATCTGTGAAGTATCCGTGCTGTCCAGGCCGAGGCACGCGATCGTTCACCCACTCTAGTTAGGATACAATCGAAGATAAACGGGCTTTTATTCCACTTATAATGAACCAAAAGGATGTAATCGAGGCATGGACAGTCTTAGTGGGGTGATCTCATTCGTAAAAACCGCCGAGGCGCTCAGTTTCATCAGCGCCGCCAGGACGTTGGGGATTTCTGCCTCGGCCGTGGGCAAAAACGTCGCCAAGCTTGAAGCTTCGCTGAACGTGCGGTTATTGCACCGCAGCACCCGCAAAGTCAGCCTGACCGCGGAGGGGCAGTTGTTCTATGAGCGCTGCCGCAAGATCCTTGACGATCTTCAAGATGCCCGGGCGATGCTTTCCCACGCCACACAGGAACCCCGCGGAAAGTTACGCGTCAGCTTGCCCACCATCGGCTATCGCTTTCTCTTGCCCCACATGGCGCGGTTCCGCAAAGCCTACCCGGAGATCGAGCTGGAACTGGACTTCAACGACCAACTGGTGGATGTGATCGATGAAGGCTTTGACGTGGTCATTCGCAGCGGCGGGCAGGCCGACTCCAAGCTGATGGCCCGCAAGCTGGGGCCCTTCAAGTTTGTCCTGTGCGCATCGCCTGATTATTTGCAGCGTAAGGGACGGCCTGTCACGCTCAGTGACCTTGAGCATCACGAGTGCTTGCGTTATCGATTTGTCACGACGGGCAAAATAATGGAATGGAGTATGTCTTCATCCCCCCAGATCACGCAGTTGCGCCTGCCAACCGCCCTGACATTGAACAACATGGAAGCCATGCTGATGGCCGTGGTGGACGGGCACGGCATCGCATTTGTCCCGGACTTCCTGGCCCGCGAAGCAATCGCCCAAGGGCGCCTGGAAACGGTGCTCGACGGTCACACCGAAGACCAAGGACAGTTCTGGGCGTTGTGGCCGTCCAGTCGCCATCTTTCACCGAAAATCCGCGTATTCGTGGACTTTGCTGCGGAGCACCTTTTTGCTAATCCTGCTGTAGACAACCCGGATGCGAGGCGCTCATGAGGCGACGTGGCGTATGAAGCAAGACATAACCCGCCAAGTGCGGGTTTTGTTGCATCTGGGGGTTGGTGATCTGTGGTTAGACACAACCGGGCCTATGCTGGCGGTCTACGTGCAAGGACGCCGCCATGAAATACAAATTACTGATTGTCGCGGTTGAAATGCCAAGATCTTCGCCACGCAGCTAATCCCCTTGTAGGAGCGAGCCTGCTCGCGATGGCGGTGTGTCAGTCGACATCCATGTTGAATGAACAATCGCTATCGCGAGCAGGCTCACTCCCACAAAAGCAGTCCATTGGACCGCTGGGATTCAAAGCACCTTCAAATCCACCGACACATGCCCCCGCGTCATCCGCGAATATGGGCACATCTCGTGCGCAGCCTCAGCCAGTTCCCGTTTC
>LNAP01008889.1_pt1 | contig 16154 bp, 27 predicted proteins | sample 602601 | NCBI WGS metagenome assembly LNAP01 (sample SAMN02440304, study PRJNA202911) | soil metagenome | biome: Subtropical and temperate rainforests or woodlands; isolation source: soil samples (1 kg each in a 20% v/v slurry with milli Q water) were... ... | reverse complement strand
GCGCAGCAAGAAGGCGCTGGCCCGCCTGCATGAGCAGGAAGCTGGCATGGCCTACGACATGCCGGCACCCGGCGACGAACAAGCGTTGAACAATCACGCTCTAATGATAATTCAATATCATCTTGGCGCGCGACACCCCGTCGCGGCGGGTCATGCCTCACGCCATCGACCTGTCAGCGGACAAAGAAAAACGGGTTGCGGCATTTCTGCTGCAACCCGTTGATTTACTGGCGGAGTGGACGGGACTTAAGCCGACCGCCCGTTCAGGCCTTGTATTTGCTTGTGACGCCGAAGCGTCGGGGTGGCAAAAGCATATCGCAACTCGGGTAGCAGCGCAAAAGCATTGAGCGCGCCCGACTGACTTCTCACCGGAAGGTCGACGGCGACCACGTGAAAACATGGCGGGCCAGGAGAACTCATTCTCCAGAGCTGAAGGGGGTGTCTCTTGACCGGCAAAAATGCGGCCCCGTAAGGGGCCGCGAGCTCAATAATGTGCTGCCAAATAGTTAGCCCTCGGGGAGACGAAGTGCACTTTTCGGCGCCGAGAGACCAAGAACGCGCAAATGCTTGGTAATCGTCGTCCTGCTTCCCCGGCCTCCAAGTTCAAGCCTGACGTTTGTAGGGCCGATACGACGGCCCTGCTCCCGTAACGCCCGGACCGCTCGCTCCACGTCCTCGCGTGTGATTCCAGGACGGCCCCGGCCGCGTGCCAGCTGTTTGTTGTTCATCGATGACCTCAGTCGGCCGACCCGTGTCGACCTCCCTGCGTCTAGTCACCGTTGAACAACCGCTTTCACCGAATTTCGTACCCGATTCTCGTTGCCAGTTTGCGTTGCGTCTGAAAACATCACCTCGTACTGCACTTCGCCCTAGTTAATCTCTCCGCGCTGGCTTTCATGTCCTCGCATCCTTGATTGAAATGGCCTTCACTTCGTTGCCGGTCTCCCGCCCGATAAGTTGCCCCCCGCTTTGCACCAAGCTCAGCTCAATGCCGTCGCACGCGTAGTGAAAGGTTTAAACGCTCTGCCATCTCCTTGCACGGGCGCTGAGGGCCTGAGGAGCCGCGCGGTACTCTTCTTGGCTATGCGAGGCGGCCGAGGGCGTCGCGGAGTTTGCCGACGACGAACTGTCGGGCACAGGTCTGGACGCCGGCTTGGCCAGCGAAACCTCGCAGTTCATCGTGAAATGCAGGGAAAACATCGGGGTGACCGAGGTGGAGTACGCCAAGCTCCGCGTCGCATTCGAGCTTCGCCGCCAAGCTGGCCGAGGCCCGCAATGACTACTCCCTACGAGCGAACGCGCGCTCTCGTCGAGACGAGAAGATTTCTGGAGCAACTCTCGAGCGGCCGACTGGCGTCCGCCTCGCTAACCCACTTGCAATACGTAGCCGACTCGCTTCTTCGGCACTACCCCGATGAAGCCAATGTGCGCTTCACTGCGCAGGTCTTGCCCCTTCTGTGGGCGGAACCAGGCGCCCCTCGCGCGTAGCGCATCTGATAACCGCATCACCTCACGCTACGACCATGAGACCCGAACTTGTTTCCAAATCGCGCTCGCTCGCCCGCATCCTCCGGCACAAGCCAGAGTTGTGGGGCGTGCGCCTCGACAACGAGGGCTGGTGCCAAATAAGCGAGCTCCTCGCGGGCGCCGCCGACCACGGGAAAGACCTCACCGTCGACGAACTGCTTGAGATTGTTGAGACCAACGAGAAGAGGCGCTTCACCCTCTCCGCTGATGGTCGAAGCATTCGGGCAGCGCAAGGGCACTCAGTCGACGTTGACCTCAAGCTCCGCACGAGCGTCCCGCCGCATGTGCTCTATCACGGCACGGTACGCAAGCACATGCCTGCAATTCTCCAGGAAGGCCTACGGCCCATGAGTCGACATGCAGTCCACCTCTCGGCGACGAAAGAGGCTGCGTTGGCCGTGGGAGCCCGCCGTGGCGCGCCTGTGATTCTCGTTGTTGACAGCTATGCAATGCACCGCGACGGATACCAGTTCCAACAGGCAGAGAATTCGGTTTGGCTGACAGCGGCTGTGCCGTCGAAGTACCTCAGGCTGCCGCCACCGCGGGACCTGGGGCACCGTCCTGCTCCCGGAAGTTGAACCAGCGAACTCCAAATAAACGTCGACCATGGAAAAGCCAACCACTTCGTTTGAGCGCTTTTTGCTACGCGACGCTGACATCGCATTTGGTGCCAAGCACTATGAGCTGCTGCGGACGATGGGCGTGTTTGTGCAGCAACTGAAGGACGTCGGTGCGCAGGTGGGGCGAGATAGCAGCATGACAGGCATCGACGGCATTGAAGCCACAAGGTTGGACGAGGGGCCAACGTTGCTCACGCTTGTGCGCCTTGCACACGCGGCCGGAAATCGGCTGGTGATATCAATCGCAGAGGCTGATGGCTCGGGCGATTGTGTAGAGGTGCTGCGCGTATGAATCCGCTACTCGGCTCACGAGTAAACAAGCGAATACCCGCATCGCAGGTATGAAGCAAAAGCTTTCGCTCCCATCGCAGCTGGGACCAATCCTGCGAGGTGCCCGCAAGGCGGCATCGTTGAGCCAGGTCGACTTGGCCGCGCGGGTCGGGCTGTCGCAGAAACGCGTTTCTTCGCTTGAGCTGGACCCGTCCTCTATGACTGTCGCGCAGCTGCTGACAATCACCGCGGTGCTCCGAGTCGAGGTGATGCTGCAGCCATACGGCACCGAGGTGCCGACAGGTGAGTGGTGATGACGACCCCATATCTGCGAACAAGGGCGCTCGTGCAAGCGAAAGAGCTGCTACGAGCGCTTGCCGACCCCGCCACCACCTCCGAGGCGCTTGAGAACTTGCGAGCTCGCGCCACCGAGGTTCTGCGGCACTACCCGTCACTCGCTGAGCTTCAGACCATGCATGAAGCCGCTCCTGAGCTGATGGGTCCGCCGCCTCCGTTTTCCCGGCTGAGCGGTAGCCAGTATGTTGTGGGAGTAATTGCGGTCACCGTGCCTCCTGACCCAGAGGGGGCTTGAGCCGGAGCAGCAGGTGCCCATCTCGGAACAGGAGTCTCAAAGCGGAGTGTCGACGTCGCAAGCTGCCGGGACATGCACCAAGGCTTCGACGTCGCAAGCTTCTCACTCAGTCACTTCAAGCCCGTGCGGTGAATCGATGCTCCACGTCGAAGCCTGCGAGCATGAACTGGTGTTCACTCCGCCGGTGCGGCTCGCCCATTGCATAGCTGTTCTGGAGAGGATACCGGTGCGGACCTCCCGACAGCTTTCGCTAAGCGAGGACGAGTGCTAGCAATCCAGCACCTCTAGGAAAAATCCCTCAGAATAAAGCCCATGGCTAAGCGCATCGTCAACAAAGCACCCTTGTCGACAGGTAGCGCCGACGAGCTGGCGCGCGCCCATGCTCGGCGAGAAGCTCAAGTCACAAATGGAGAACGGGGCCCGCGAAGCCTCCACCTCATACCAGTCGCCGTGGTGCGCAATGCCAAGTTGACCTTTCCACCGCATGCATTCGGTCTACCGAAGGACTGGTAGGAGAGCAACGGCTGGCTGCCTCTTTCTGTGCGCCCAATACAGCAAGCTCGCGGGCTCTAGCGGCGAGCGATTTGAGCTTAGCGTCCACCCGTGCATAAATGCGGGAGACTTCAGGGATGACAACAACAAAAAACATCTCTTCCCCCACCCGCTACTTGTCCATGGCTTGGCCGTTGACCAAGTGCAGGCGGCCATCGAATCGCTCCGGCGCATTGAGGGCATCCGGGTCCATGCGCGCAGTCGTGAATTCGCGGACGGTCCCATCTTCCTGCCCGTCGATGCCGAAGACGACACTTCGGCGATGCTTGCGCAACTGCCGACTCGCCCGCACGGAGCAAAGCGCGTAGCCGCCCTGCGTAGACTTGCCCCTGCCGAGGACAAGATGAGGACAACTGCAGCCCTGGTGCGCGCCAAAGGAACGGTGACCGAGGTCAACCCACGGTCAGGCCACGGTCAGATTTTCTGCGCGCCTCTTGGGGGCAGCATCAAGTTTCGCGCGGCCGAAGTGCGCAATGGCGCTCGGTTGGTGGCACAAGACCAAGTGGAGTTCAACGTCAAGTTCGCGGGAGCAAGAGCAGTCGCTGCCGACGTCTGCCTCGTGTCCCTCTCGCCACAGCGTCGGCTGGTCGCGCATAGCTTCGAAGCGGCCGCGGCCGCATTGCGCGCCGCGCGCTCGACGCCTGCATTTCGCATGCGGCGGCAGTAGGAAACCCGCAGGCCTGCTCAGCCTAGACTCGGGGAATGCCTGTTGGACAGCAAATCCCGTTCGGCCTTCTTCCGGACGGGACCCTCGTGGACCCCTACTCGACCGAGCGCGGGCTTGCCTGCAACTGCGTGTGCCCTGGCTGCCGGGTTCCCTTGGTGGCCCGCAAGGGAGAGGTGCGTATTCACCACTTCGGCCACCTGGGTGACCACAGTTGTCGCAATGGCCAGGCGGCGGCGCTCATCCAGGCCGCCAAGCAGGTGCTCGCGCAAGGACTGCGCCTCACCGTCCCCTCTCTCGAGGTCGTCGGAACCTATCGACCGCCCTTCTCAATGCCGCGCCGCGCCACTGCTGTGCTGCCTGCGGCTACCTGGACGCTGAGCCAAGTCCTGACGGGGCAATCGGTCGGCGAAACGGCCGTGGACGTTTTGGTGGTCACGGAATCGGGAATTTCCGCTGCGGTGATGTTCCGAGTCACTGTCGGCGCTAGCCCCGACCTGCGCGACGTGTTTCATAGGGCGAACGTGCCGGCGCTCGAGTTGGACCTGCGCCCCCTCTTGGGTCAGGCGTTGCGCATGGAGGAACTGGCAGAGTTCGTCTGCGAGAGCTCCCAGAACAGGCTCTGGCTGCACCACGCGGGCCAGGCAGAGGCAGAGACCCGGCTCGTTGCGCGGCTTCGCGCAGCGCATCCGCCTCATCCTCCGGCCCCGGCGACGGCGCCTCCAGTACTGGCCGCAAGGCAAGGGCCGCCTGGCATGATTCCTCGCAAGATGTCGGACCTGAGCATGCTCGACGCCGAACGCTTGGCGATACGGCGTGAGCACGACCGGCACCGTGCGCTGAGTCTTTCCGAGAAAGGAGACGAGCTGCGCGAAGGGCTGGGCGCCGACCCGAAGGCGTGGCCTGCCCTCTTCCGAGCCACGCCACCTGGGCCTGAAGCCATCGATGCGCCCGCCACTCTGTGGCAGGGCGCCGTCTTCCAAGCATTCGTTCTGGACAGCCTGCACGACGCGAGAGTCCGCGATTACGGTTTCGCCGCAGCGGCAGTCAACGCCTGGGCATGGGCAAGATTCGGGCTGCTGCCACAAGCGAAGATGCCGCAGCTCATCGACCAGGTGTACCGTTTCCTTGGGCACCTGGTGCATGAAGGCTACCTGCGCGAGGCAAGCGACAAGTTCTACGTGAGGGTGGACAAGCTTCCCCTTCCTATGCCGACGCCCGGCCAGAATCCTTAAAGACCAGTCACTTATTGGCGACCCGCCAAGCCGGCGAGGACCGATAAAGCGCCCGACCTGTGCGTTTTTTCCGGAACGTAGTCTTTCGCCGGACTTGTGGAGCCGGTGCACCGGGAATAACCTGCACTCGGTTTCTCCCTGGGTGCGCGTCAAGGACACCCCTTCGGCCCGCCCTGTGCGGGCCGTTTTTTTAACGGGTCGTGCGTCCAGCGCGGCGACGATACTCCGTTTTCCGCGCACATGCGCCTCCGCGGAGACTGCCCGCAGCTGAACCTGAAGGTCAACAATGCCCAGCTCGAGTCGACAGGTCAACATCCTCCTCAAGGCCGGTGTGCATTTCCTGCACGCCGCCTGCCGGTGCAGGAGCGGTACCTGCGCGAAGGCGTTCGCGTTCCGCAGGAGGAGCTTGACGCAGACGCCGAGCAGCTGCAGGCAGCAGAGCAGTGGCGGTCGACCGTTGAGAGCATGTATCAGGCGCTCGTGGCGGCAAGGCACGACCGAGCACGTCAGACCGACTGCTGCGCTTGAGCGCCTCCAGACGGCAACAGCGACCTTCATGCCAGCCTTTCAACTTGCCAAGAACTGACCGACGGGCGTGCCCCACACCCACCGTTTGGAGCCGCGCCCAGCGAAGCCGCTTGGAGGACGCTCGTAGAATTCGCCGCTTTTGCCGAGCCAAACATGACCACTGCCAAGAAGCAAACAGCGTTCACGCGCCCCCTGACACCCAGCGTCGAGCTCGCAGCTGTCATAGGTTCCGCACCCCAGCCTCGAACCGAGGTCACCAAACTGCTGTGGGGCTACATCAAGCTGAACAATCTCCAAAACCCCGCGAACAAGCGCAACATCCTTTGTGATGCCAAGCTTCAAGCGGTGATGGGCAAGCCCGAGGTGACGATGTTTGAAATGTCCGGTCTCGTCGGGAAGCACCTGTCCTGAAGAGCGTTGCCGCACGCACGCATCGGCTCGGGCCGGCCAGGAGTCGACCTGGTCGGTGACCGGCCCCAGACGGCCAACAGCAGACCTTCGTCGCCACCCCTCAACTTCAAACAGTCCATCACGAATGACCAACAGCTCACGCACAATCGTCACCCGTAACGTAGACGCACCTTCTCTTCGTTTGTTAGCCGCTCGGAAAGCGAGCTGCCAAGCCATCCTGTGGCAGCATGCGCCAGAGAAGCAGACGTTCGAACCGACCTCCAGTTAACGCTCCAACTCCCCAAAAGAAAGTAACCTACATGAAAAAGCTTCTTGCGACGCTCCTCGCAACAGCCCTGCTCAGCGGCTGTGTTGTCTACCCTGATGGGCCAGGCAATTCTGGCGGCGGGCACGGGAAACAATGCCCTCCCGGACAAGCGAAAAAAGGCAATTGCTAGTTGGCCCCATGCGCAAGAAGGCTGTTGAGGATGGATTCTGAAAGACTGCAATTGGCCCGAAGCGCCTGGTAGCCGACGGGCTACAGTCGGCCTTCAGCGGTCCTTCGAGGCCCATGCAGAATTTGGCAAGGTGACCCTCGATATGCCTTGCCCATGCGCATCAGCGACAACTTGAAGACCTGGGCCAAGCGACTCAAACGCTCCGGCGTGACGCTTTGGTTTGCAATAAAAAATCCCAGAACGCCTTGGTATGCAAAGGCCCTGGGGGGGTGTATTTTGTGGCCTATGCGCTGAGTCCCATTGACCTGATTCCTGACTTCATCTCAATACTGGGCTATGTCGATGATGTTCTGCTGCTTCCCGGCCTCATCTGGCTAACCATCAGGCTCTTGCCGCCTGAGGTCCTCGAGGAATGTCGCGGCCAACCAGACGAGTGGATGCAGACGAAGGGTTCGAAGCCAAGCAGCCGGGCCGGCGCGCTCCTCGTCGTAGTTGTGTGGCTGGCGATGGGCTTAGCGACATGGCTTTTGGCTTAAGCCGCATATATACATCCCAGAATGACTGCTTCGGAGGAAACGTATAGTCGCTTCGGTTGCTAGCGGGCATATCGGTCGACGATGCAAAAAGGCGAACTTTGACTCCGCGCTTGGACCGGTGGCTGCGCTGGTGCCTTCTGCGGGTTGCCGCGCAGGAGTAGAAAGACGTCATGAATGCTCTCTCCAACCGCGGCGTTGTGGCTGCAATCGGCGCGGCTGCGCTTTTCGGCGCCGGGACCCCCGTCGCTAAGCTACTGCTCGCGCACACGAGCCCCTGGTTACTCGCTGGGCTGCTCTACCTTGGCTCCGGCCTCGGACTCTGGGTGTGGCGGCTTCTTTCCAGAGCGCCGACCGTCCGCCTGCAACGAGCCGAACTCGGCTGGCTGGCAGGGGCTGTCGTGGCAGGGGGCATGCTCGGCCCGTTGCTGCTGATGACCGGATTGGCCGGGATGGCCGCGGCGGATGCTTCACTGCTGCTGAACGCAGAAGGCGTCTTCACCGCGCTCCTTGCCTGGTTCGTATTCAAGGAGAACTTCGACCGGCGCATCGCCTTGGGGATGGTTGCCATCGTGGCCGGGGCCGCCATCCTCAGTTGGCCCGACAAGTCGGGCGTTGGAGCGCTGTGGCCATCGTTGGCGGTCGTGGGCGCGTGCCTGGCCTGGGCGGTCGACAACAACCTGACGCGCAAGGTGTCGGTGGCTGATGCGTCTTTCATCGCGATGACAAAGGGCTTGGTCGCCGGTGCGACGAACCTCGCGCTGGCATTCGCCACGGGTGCGACCTGGCCGTCGGCGGCAGTCGTTGCTGGAGCAGGTCTCCTCGGCCTCTTGAGCTATGGAACGAGCCTGGTGCTTTTCGTCGTCGCACTGCGGCATCTGGGCACCGCGCGCACCGGCGCCTACTTTTCGGTCGCGCCGTTCTTTGGCGCTTTGCTGGCTATCGGTCTCTTGGGTGAGCCGCTCACGCTTCAGCTTGTACTTGCCGGTGTCTTGATGGCCATTGGCGTGTGGCTGCATCTGACGGAGAGCCACGGGCACAGGCACTCGCACGAGCCGCTGGAGCACAGCCATGAACATGACCATGACGCGCACCATCGGCACGTTCACCCCGATGGCTCGCCCGCCACAGCCAAGCACGCGCACTTGCATCGCCACGAGCCCATGGTTCATAGCCACGACCACTATCCGGACATCCACCACCAACATTCCCACCCGCATTGAGAACGCCTCGCGGCCGCCTTAGTCGGATTCGCTCTACGGACGATGACCGCTGTCCGTCGCTTTGCGGGCGTCCACTGCAATTGGGCGACAGCCAGCTTGGGGCGTGTGCAGGTAGCCAATGGCAGCCCTCATCGGGTCTCGCGGGTTTGTGGAGGTGAGCCGGGGGCTTGCGCACCTGCCTTGATTTGCATCAATGGCGACGGTGGCCCCTGCGAGCATTGTCGAACCTTCGAGTGCTTGTCCCTAGCGCTCACGTCAACGGCGAAAAACCATGAGACATATAAGTATTTTGGCTACGGTCGCAGCGGTCACCCTTGCCGGCTGCTCCGCGTTTCCTGGCCCCGGAGCAAAGCAGGCTGAAGAGCACGATGGGCATCACCCGGCAGCTGGAACGGCACCGAGGGTCGACCCCGCCAGGTTTGACCAGCAGAAGAAGACGATGCTGGAGATGCACCAGAAGATGATGGCGGCCAAGACGCCGGCAGAGCGTTCCGGGTTGATGAAGGACCATATGAAGGCGATGCAGGACGGCATGGCCATGATGGGTCAGATGGGCGGTGGCATGCCGATGATGGGCCAAAAGGGTGGCGGCATGCCAATGCAGGGCTCTGAAATGTCATCAATGCCCGGCGGCGCTCCCATGCGGAAGGACATGATGCAGCGCATGGACATGATGGAAATGATGATGCAGATGATGGTGGACCGCGAGGCGGCAATGCCGCCTGCGGCCAAGTAGCGTCTTCATCGCGTTCGCACACAGCTTTTTCAAGTCATCAACGCTGCAGGACTGGGCGAGTTTTGGCGCCTACTCCGCGTTCATCGTGGCCTTGTTCGCGGAGATTTATGGTTTCCCCTCACGATTTTTCTGTTGTCCGGCTGGCTCGGCGCCAAGTTTCCTGGTGTCCACCTGTTCGGGCACGACGCCGGGCGCCTGTGGTGGTTGTTCCCCAGTCAGCAGGACCAACCGCACCTTGGCGTGTTCCACCTTCTGAGGTTTGTTGCCATTTTTTTCGGGGTGCCTGCTTGCTCGTCGCGCAGCCTCAAAGCTGAAGCAAGCGAAACGAATGCTGCCTTGAATCCCGCCGTGGAAGGGTAGAGACCGCAGCATCACTACCAATGGAAAGAAGAAGCCAATGACGTCCGAAACCTCGTCGAAGCTGGGCACGGCCAAGATGCACGAGCACCTGGCCCACCAAGGTCCTCATGACCATGGCGCGCACGCCGACCACTCGCAATCTCTGCCGAGGAGCGCAACTAGGGCGGACTCAAAGGAAATTGAGTACACCTGCCCCATGCACCCGCAGGTGCGGCAAATGGGCTCCGGAAACTGTCCCATCTGCGGGATGACTCTCGAGCCAGTCGTGGCCACGGCCCAGACCGGCGATAGCCCAGAGTTGCGCGATATGTCGCGACGCTTCTGGGCGGGTCTCGCGCTGACAGTACCGGTGTTTGCTCTCGAGATGGGCGGACACCTCTTCGATGTCCATCATCTCATCGGACAGCAGATATCAAATTGGATTCAGTTTGTCTTGGCAACGCCAGTGGTTCTCTGGGCCGGCTGGCCGTTCTTCGCGCAAGCGTGGACATCGGTCAAAAACCGAAGCCTGAACATGTTCAGTCTCATAGCGTTGGGCACCGGGGTTGCATGGCTGTACAGCATCGTGGGCACTGTGGCCCCTGGAATTTTCCCCACAGCGTTTCAAACAACAGATGGTGCGGTGCCAATCTACTTCGAAGCCGCCGCGGTCATCACCGTGCTAGTGCTCCTTGGGCAGGTGCTGGAACTGCGGGCCAGGGAGAAGACCTCGGGCGCGATACGGGCGCTGCTCGACCTCGCGCCGAAGGAGGCACTCCGCGTGAAGGCCGCCGGTATGGATGAGCGCGTTGCGTTGGAGACCGTGCAGGTGGGCGAATTGCTGCGCGTGCGTCCTGGCGAAAAGGTCCCGGTCGATGGCGAACTAACCGACGGCAAGGGAACCGTCGACGAATCGATGGTCACCGGAGAGCCGATGCCGGTGGCTAAGACGCCGGGCTCGAAGGTGACCGCGGGTACTCTCAACCAGACCGGCGGCTTCGTGATGCGTGCCGAGAAGGTCGGCGCCGACACATTGCTCTCGCAGATAGTCCACATGGTGGCCGCCGCCCAGCGCAGCCGCGCGCCGATTCAACGCATGGCAGACCAGGTTGCTGGGTGGTTTGTTCCGGTCGTCATAGGCGTGGCAATGCTCGCGTTCGTCGTCTGGTTTGTGTGGGGGCCCAGCCCCGCGTTCTCGTATGCGCTCATCGCTGCTGTCGCAGTTCTCATCATCGCGTGTCCCTGTGCCCTGGGCCTTGCAACGCCGATGTCCATCATGGTGGGGGTCGGGCGTGGCGCGCAGAGCGGTGTACTCATTCGGGATGCTGAAGCGCTGGAGCGCATGGAAAAGGTCGACACGCTAGTGGTCGACAAGACGGGCACCCTTACTGAAGGTCGCCCCAAGGTCGTGACCGTGCAGCCGGTCAAAGGCTTTGACGCTAGCGATGTTGTTCAGAAGCTGGCCAGCGTGGAGCGCGCCAGCGAACATCCTTTGGCTGCCGCCATCGTTGCGGAAGCGCTGGAGCGTAAGCTTGTTCTCTCGCCTGTTACTGACTTTGACTCGCCCGTCGGAAAGGGCGTGCTCGGTGTCGTGGACGGCTCCAGCATCGTCTGCGGCAGCGCGAAGTTTCTGGCGGAGAACGGCATAGAGGTTGCCGCCCTCACCACGGCTGCTGAGGCCGTCAGTGCCAAGGCAGCCACTGTCATCTTCGTTGGCATCGATGGCCGCCTGGCCGGATTCGTCGGCATCGCCGACCCCATCAAGGCGAGCACGGCCCAAGCCATTGCCGCACTACGTAAGGCAAGCATTCGCGTGGTCATGCTCACCGGCGATGGGAAGACGACCGCCCAGGCAGTCGGTCGGGAATTGGGCATCGACGAGGTCGTTGCCGAGGTGCTTCCGGAGGACAAGGCCTCCGTAGTGCAGCGGTTGAAGGCCGAAGGCCGCGTCGTCGCCATGGCAGGAGACGGCGTCAACGACGCGCCGGCGCTTGCCGCAGCGGATGTCGGCATCGCCATGGGCACAGGTACCGATGTTGCGATGGAAAGCTCAGGCGTGACACTGCTGCATGGAGACCTCATGGGCATCGTGAAGGCGCGCCAGTTGTCGCAGGCGACGATGGGCAACATCCGCTTGAACCTCTGGTTCGCCTTCGGCTACAACGTGCTCGGCATACCGATTGCAGCCGGTGTGCTGTATCCGTTCTTTGGCATCCTGCTGTCGCCGGTCGTGGCCGCAGCCGCCATGGCGCTGTCGTCGGTGAGCGTCATCGCCAACTCTCTTCGATTGCGCGCGAGCAAGCTGGAGGGCTGAGTGGAACCTGCACGCAGCCATGACATCGCGCCGGCCGCTCGTTCGCCCCGTGACGGCTATCGGTCTTTGCTCAGGCCGCTGCTGGCAGGGCTTGCAGTGTTGTTGCTGGCCTTCGCGTTCGCCAAGCTCGGCGGCGAGGTCGTCGAAGGCGACACGCGCAGCTTCGACATGTATTTCTTGCATGGCGCGCAAGCTTTGCGGGCAAGCTATCCTTGGCTAGCCACCGTCATGCGGGACCTGAGTAGTTTGGGCAGCACGACCGTTCTGACGCTGTTCACTGTCGTCTGCATCGGCTATCTCGTGCTGGTTTCTGGCCGGTCCACTGCCTTACTGGTCGCAGCAGCCGTTATCACGGGTTCGGTGTCCGTCAGCATCCTCAAGACGGCATTCGGTCGTTTGCGTCCCGCCCCTGAATTCGCTGAACTCGTAACTCGGGGCCTCAGCTTTCCGAGCGGCCACGCGAGCAATTCGGCCATCGTGTTCCTGACGCTCGGGGCACTCGTCGCGAGTTCGCGCAGTTCTAAGTCAGAGCGCCTCTACATCCTCGCGACCGCAGCGCTGATGACGCTGGTCGTCGGCGTGAGCCGTATCGCCCTCGGTGTTCACTGGGCGACCGACGTCCTGGGCGGCTGGGCTTTTGGCGCCGCCTGGGCATTGGCATGGCTGCTCGTGGCGCGTCGGGTAACCGGCAGTTGAGCGCAAATCTCTTAATCCTCAGCGCGTGAATTCGATGCAGGTCACCGTCGCTTCGCCTTCTTTATCTCAGAGCGGAATCGCATCTGGTCGCCAGGCTTAAGGCGGTCTAGCACTAGCTTGTCAACCACAGCGACGCCCATCGGCGTCGCCTGCGTGCCGAGGTTAGGTCGGTCGCCATGATTGATGGTGACCTCCCGTGTTCTCTGTCAACCCTTTCCGCTTCGCCCATCGTGAGGGCCATCACAGGACGAATGACCGACGCTCTAAGCTTCACCAGCGTCAGAAGTCGGGCCTCTGTACGTCTGCGCCGGCGTAGCGGCGCACGCCAAGAACCAGAGCGCGACGAAGATGGCAATGCGTTTCATATGCCCTCAAAGATGCTGCTGAGCGAGATAGCTCGCGAGCCTGTTTCGCAGTCTTTGAGGAACGTTATACGTGTCTTGGCGGTCTCCGTATTTCATGCCTGGCCACCTAACGGGAATTCCTGCGCGGCGAGCCGGACAGCCTGCTTTCTGGCAGCCAGCAGGCGCTTGACTTCGGCCGCGGCAACATGATGCGCAAGTGCGACTGAAAATCTAGCCGCCTTCAGATGGTCGACCCATGCGATACAGCATTTACAACGCCGCAATGACCGCTTCGGGGGCTCAAGGAAGGACCGCAATGGGCCCATACCGGCTGTACAGCCTCCCCCCGAGCGGACCCTGAGAAAGCACACTCAGGTCGTGGGACTCGCCCTAGCTAAGTTTGCTTCGCCTCGGCCATCGTCACGGGCAGGCGGACGCGGAATGCGGTGCCTTTTTCCGCCGATGAAGTGACAACGATGGTTCCTCCATGGCCACCCACGATTTCTCGGGCGATGTAGAGGCCAAGGCCCAGGCTGGTGGCCGGGCGCTCGTGCGGCTCGGACGCTTCTGCTGCCACCTGCACCAGGGGGTTGAAGATAACCTGCATCGCGTCCGGCGGTATCGGCCTGCCCTGGTTCATGACGACTGTTGTCACCTGCTCCGAGTCGCTGCTCACAACGATAATTACCGGGAAGGCAGCATCTCCGTGATGCACTGCATTGGTTAGGAGGTTGGTCAAGACTTGCCGCATCCTCGGCGCATCGAAGTCGCAGGAATCTCTGCTCGCAGGACCCGTTCAGGGTAGGCGGTGCAGACCTCATCAAAAGCCTCGTTACACAAGGTGGCGAAGTCCCCTGGCTTAGGCTGCACGTCGATGCCGCGGCCCAACCTCGTGCGGGTGTACTCAAGGAGGTCGGTGACCATCTCGCTGATGGAACTGATGCTTCGCTTGGCGACTTTGATAGCCCGCTCCTTAGTGCCAGCCTCTCTCGTCAATTCCAGGATTCGGATGCACGCGCTCAGCGCGCTCAAGGGGTTGCGTAGGTCATGCCCCAGAACGGCCAGGAACGTGTCCCTGGAGTTCGCGACATTTTCGGAGTAGGTGACCATGGCATCGGCAAGCCCTTGGTCGATGCCCTCGTTGAACCGGGCGACCTCTTCGAGAACTGTCATGTCGACAACGTTGATGTTTCGCATCCACTGGCGAAGCACTGTCGCGCGCAGGGCCCGGTACTCCGCGCCCAACTGGGTAAGGTCGAACCCGACGCGCTGGCGCAGCCCTCCATGCTCGGCGGCGGAACTTTCAGCTGCTTCACGGGGAGCCAACCCTTTCGACTTTGCCTCGCGTTGGTCCTCGGACTGCAAGGTTTCCATCTCCTCCGCGATGGCTAGCAAGATTTCGCGTGCATGGTCTCTTAGCTCGACCACCGACATGGTCTCTGCGGGCGGAATCATTGTTCTGGCGAACGCCTCCCATTCCACCAGGATGAGCTCGACGTTGTGCTTGATGAACTGGCTGAGGCGCATGCCTGAGTATGCGCCTGTAGGAAATGGCCGACAACGTGGCTATGGCTGCCTGCAGAGGAAGACGCGCATCGAAGGTCCGCTTCTGGCCGACCCGAGCCGGACGCGCCACCGTCGCGACGGGCCGAGCCTCACTGCCCTTCCGTCAGCTCTATGCTCGGAACCAAATCTTGAGCGTCACGTACGCCGCATAGCTCTGGCCAAGCACCATCCACGCAAGGAAAAACATGTTGGCCCAGTAATCGCCAGCATCTGCTGCAAGGGTGTAGACCTGCATCCTGCAAGCTTTGCCGACGCATGGCACCTCGCCCCGAACCAATCCGCGTAAAAACTCAAACAAGAGGTAGCAGACCACGCCGGTAGTCACCAGCAATCCGACCGGCCCGACAAGTCCTTCGGTGCGTTCGCCGTTCTCACCCCAACGTTTCTTGAGAAGCAAGTTCTGCCCGAACTTGTACCAAGCAAATCCGAGCAAGAGCATCAACAAGTAGTAAATGGCGGCACGCATGTCTTCGAGTCGTTGTGCTGTGAGGCGGAAGTGCGTCGCCGGAATGTTACCCGTCCAACGAGCACGCATTGGCTGGCAGGAATCGGAACCCCATATGTGCCGACCCGCCCTTCACAAGACGGTCCGCGTCGAGTGGCGGCTCCTGGCCGAACGGCGCCTTACCGGCTTATCGCGCTCTGTCGTTCAGTTCCGGGGAAGCGTCCACTCGCCGCCATTCTCGCTTCGACAACCAGATGCTTATCAGCACTGCCACGATGCTGCCCATGGCCCAGGTACCAAACAACAGGAAGGCACCGCTGATAGAACTAAGCGTCGTCGCTCCAGCAATCAGGACAAAACCGAGCAAGAAGGCCGGAGGGGCGAGCAACAGCCAGCCAAAACGCGCGCAGGCAGCAGTAATGCTGCACAGGCCCCCGAGGCCCACCATCGCCCATCCACCAAAGAACGCCCATGCTTCTTGCCAAGCTGCGGGAAACTTTAGTCCTCTGCGGCCGGGAAGGCTCGGCCTGGCGTCGCCAAGCAGGACCATGCTCGTGGAGAGAGGGCCTGCATTGTTGCGTCAACTAAGCGGTAGCAAGCGACGGTAAGGATGACCGCCATTGCTCTACCGCCTTCCGCTGCTCGGCGTCTGCGTCAAGCTCCTCCTGCGGTATCCGCACGCTCTCGCGCGAGTAACGCTCTTGCACCGGCAGGTGGCGTGCAGGAAATGGCGGAACCTGCACATCGGCCTTCAGGAGCATCGCCGTCCGTTAGACGGACGACCAGCTCAAAAGACGGCCCGCACAGGGCGGGCCGAAAGGGTGTCCTTGACGCGCACCCAGGGAGAAACCAACTGCAGGTTATTCCCGGTGCACTGGCTCCACAAGTCCAGCGAAAGACTGCATTCCGGAAGAAACGCACAGGTCGGGTGCTTAATCGGACCACAGGCATCGTCAAATTTCCCGCAACGACTCCGCACCGGGTGCCGTCATGCTTGGCTTGAACTCGACGATGTCAAAGCTCGCTGCGTATTCCGGTGATCGTGACCGCCGATTCCGCTGATCGTGACCGGCTGTCCCGCGACAGACGTTTTTGATCGATTCCGGGATCGTGACCACTGAT
>LNAP01003285.1_pt1 | contig 16155 bp, 11 predicted proteins | sample 602601 | NCBI WGS metagenome assembly LNAP01 (sample SAMN02440304, study PRJNA202911) | soil metagenome | biome: Subtropical and temperate rainforests or woodlands; isolation source: soil samples (1 kg each in a 20% v/v slurry with milli Q water) were... ... | reverse complement strand
GTTCCGCTTCGGCAACACCATCATCGACGACTGGGAAGGTCAGGTGAACGCCTGGCCACTGGACGAAGGCCTGATCGACTACGTCGACAAATCCTACGAGCACGCCCTGGGTAACCCGGGTGCCACGGCCAACATCATCGCCAACACTCAGGTTCAGGTCGGCGAAGACAAGATCGACGTCAAGGACATCACCCCGGAAAAACTCGCCAGCCTGAACGAGCTGGGCGGTTCCGAGGCCAACGTCGCCACCGGTTACCACGCCATCGAATTCCTGCTTTGGGGCCAGGACCTGAACGGCACCGGCCCTGGCGCCGGCAACCGCCCAGCTTCCGACTACCTGGAAGGCAAAGGCGCTACGGGCGGTCACAACGATCGTCGTCGCGCTTACCTGAAGTCGGTGACCCAGCTGCTGGTCAGCGACCTTGAAGAAATGGTCGGTAACTGGAAACCGAACGTGGCCGACAACTACCGCGCCACCCTGGAAGCGGAACCGGCTGAATCCGGCCTGCGCAAAATGCTGTTCGGCATGGGCAGCCTGTCCCTGGGCGAACTGGCGGGCGAGCGGATGAAGGTTTCCCTGGAAGCCAACTCCCCGGAAGACGAACACGACTGCTTCAGCGACAACACCCACAACTCGCAGTTCTACGATGCCAAAGGCGTTCGTAACGTGTACCTGGGCGAATACACCCGCGTCGACGGCACCAAAATGACCGGCGCCAGCCTGTCGTCCCTGGTGGCCAAGGCCGACCCGGCTGCCGACACCGCGCTGAAGGCCGACCTGGCTGCGACCGAAGCCAAGATGCAGGTCATCGTCGATCACGCCAACAAGGGTGAGCACTACGACCAATTGATCGCCGCCGGCAACACTGCCGGTAACCAGATCGTCCGTGACGCCATCGCTTCGCTGGTCAAACAGACCGGTTCGATCGAAGCCGCCGCCGGCAAACTGGGCATCAGCGACCTGAACCCGGACAACGCTGATCACGAGTTCTGATCAACGCTGGCTGAACAAAAGGCGACCTTCGGGTCGCCTTTTTTATTGGTCCGAACACCGCTCCCACATTGGACGGTGCTGAATCAGTAAGAGTGATGACAGTTTTGAAAAACCCTGCTCCACATCAACCAAACGATAATTCCTCTTATTCAATCTCCACTGCCCTGTTAGACTTTGCGCCCTTGTTTTGCTCGTCTTGCAGGATGTCTGATGCCCTCGCTGCCTCTTCGCTTGTCCGCACTGTTTCTGGCCCTGGGCTTGAGTGCCTGCGATGACGCCCCGCGTTTTACCAAAGCCGAACCCGGTGAAGCCCGGTCCGGTGGCGCCGCGACCGTGCGCAAGACCGATCAGAACGCCTTCTCCCTGCCCTCCGCCAATCTGCCGCCCTCCCGGCGTGTGGACTTCAGCGTCGGCAACAGCTTCTTCCGCAACCCGTGGGTGATCGCCCCGTCGACCACCACCGCCCGGGACGGCCTCGGGCCGTTGTTCAACACCAACGCCTGCCAGAACTGCCACATCAAGGACGGCCGCGGTCATCCGCCCACGCCTGATGCGCAGAGCGCCGTGTCGATGCTGGTGCGCCTGTCGATCCCCGATGCGCCGGCCTACGCCAAAATCATCGAACAGCTCGGCGTGGTCCCCGAGCCGGTCTACGGCGGGCAACTCCAGGACATGGCCATCCCCGGTGTACTTCCGGAAGGCAAGGTGCGGGTCGACTACACGCCGGTGCCGGTCCGCTTCAAGGACGGCACCGAGATCGAATTGCGCAAACCCAGCCTGAACATCACCCAACTGGGGTACGGTCCGATGCACCCTGACACCCGTTTCTCGGCCAGGGTCGCGCCACCCATGATTGGCCTCGGCTTGCTTGAAGCCATCCCCGATGAGGCGATTCTGGCCAATGCCGAGGCTCAGGCAAAAGAGAAAAACGGTATCGCCGGACGCCCGAACCAGGTCTGGGATGACGCCCAACAGAAAACCGTCCTCGGACGATTTGGCTGGAAGGCCGGGCAGCCGAACCTCAATCAACAAAACGTTCATGCGTTTTCGGGAGACATGGGCCTCACCACGAGCCTGCGTCCGATGGACGACTGCACCGATGCACAAACCGCGTGCAAACAAGCGCCCAGCGGCAATGGCCCGGAGGGCGAACCGGAAGTCAGCGACAACATCCTGCGCCTGGTGCTGTTCTACAGCCGTAACCTGGCCGTACCGGCCCGACGCGACGTCGGCACGCCTGAAGTGCTGGCCGGCAAGAGCCTGTTTTTCCAGGCCGGCTGCCAGTCCTGTCACACACCGAAATACACCACTGCCGCCAACGCGGCAGAACCTGAACTGGCCAATCAAGTGATTCGCCCCTACAGCGATCTGCTGCTGCACGACATGGGCGACGGACTGGCTGACAACCGCAGCGAATTCCAGGCCAGTGGCCGCGACTGGCGCACCCCGCCGTTGTGGGGCATCGGCCTGACGCAGGCGGTCAGTGGCCACACCCAATTCCTGCATGACGGCCGCGCTCGCAATCTGCTCGAAGCCGTGCTCTGGCATGGCGGCGAGGCGCAGGCCGCGCAGCAACAGGTTTTGTCTTTCAACGCCGAACAGCGCGCCGCGTTGCTGGCATTTTTGAATTCTCTTTAAACACTTATAAAGAATCGGGAGCCCGACATGTTCCGTCCCAAGTTGTTATTCACCAGCCTTGCCGCACTAGCCCTTGGCGCCTGCTCACCGCAGGATCCGCAAGCTGTCACGTCCGCGGCCATTGCCAAGTCGGTGATCCTGCCGACCTACACCCGCTGGGTTGAAGCCGACCGCCAACTGGCTGTCAGCGCGCTGGCCTACTGCGAAGGCAAGGAAAATCTCGACACCGCCCGCGCCGACTTCCTGCACGCGCAGAAAGCCTGGGCCGAGCTGCAACCGCTGCTGATCGGTCCGTTGGCTGAAGGCAATCGCGCCTGGCAGGTGCAGTTCTGGCCGGACAAGAAAAACCTTGTCGGCCGTCAAGTCGAGCAACTGGTCGACGCCCAGCCGCAGATCGATGCCGCGGCGCTGGCCAAATCCAGCGTCGTGGTTCAGGGCCTCTCGGCCTACGAATACATCCTGTTCGACAACAAGCCTGACGTGGCCAACGACGCGCAGAAAGCCAAGTACTGCCCGCTGCTGAAAGCGATTGGCGAGCGCCAGAAACTGATGGCCGAAGACATTCTGAAAAGCTGGAACAACACCGACGGCATGCTCGCGCAGATGAGCAAGTTTCCGAACCAGCGCTACGCCGATTCCCACGAGGCAATCGCCGATCTGCTGCGCGTGCAGGTCACCGCCCTGGACAGCCTGAAGAAAAAACTCGGCACGCCGATGGGCCGTCAGAGCAAGGGCGTGCCGCAACCGTTCCAGGCCGATGCATGGCGCAGCCAGTCTTCCCTGACCGGCCTCGAAGCCAGCCTCGCCGCCGCCAAAACCGTCTGGGAAGGTGTCGACAACAAAGGCCTGCGCGGCTTGTTGCCGAGCGAGCAGAAGCCGTTGGCCGACAAGATCGACACCGCTTATGCCTCCTCGCTGAAACTGTTCGCCAGCAACCAGCGCTCACTGACCGAGATGCTCAACGACGACGCCGGTCGCCAACAGCTCAACGACCTCTACGACAGCCTCAACGTGGTCCATCGCCTGCACGAAGGCGAGCTGGCCAAGGCGCTGGGCATCCAACTGGGCTTCAACGCCAACGACGGTGACTGATGAGGGCGAGTGCCATGCTGCGACGACAGGCTCTGACGTTAGGTAGTTTGCTGCTGGGAGCAGTGACACTGGGCGGCTGGACGCTGTTCAAGCAAAAGGACAAGAGCCCGCTATTGCTCTCGGCGCGGGACGATACGGATGGCAAGCATTACGCCGTCGGATATCGGTTGGACGGTACACGGGTATTCGCTACCCAGGTCGGTCAGCGTTGCCACGACATCATCAATCATCCGGCCCTGCCGATTGCGCTGTTTGTCGCCCGTCGCCCAGGCACCGAGAGCTACCTGATCGACCTGCGCGACGGCACGCTGTTGCAAACCGTAGCCTCGCAGCCGAACCGCCATTTCTATGGTCACGCGGTGATTCACCACAGCGGCGACTGGCTGTACGCCACCGAGAACGACACGTCCGACCCGGGTCGCGGCTTGCTCGGTGTGTATAAGTTCGAAGGCGAGCGCCTCGTGCACAGTGGCGAAATGTCCACCCACGGCATCGGCCCGCATCAGGTGTCGTGGATGCCCGATGGCGAAACCCTGGTGGTGGCCAACGGCGGGATTCGCACCGAGGCGGAAAGCCGGGTCGAGATGAACCTGAACGCCATGGAGCCGAGCCTGGTGCTGATGCAACGCGACGGTACTTTACTGAGCAAGGAAACCCTCGCCCAGCAGATGAACAGCGTGCGGCACCTGGGGATCGCCAGTGACGGCACCATCGTCGCCGGTCAGCAATTCATGGGCCCGTCCCACGAATCTTCGGAACTGTTGGCCATCAAGCGGCCCGGTCAACCGTTCGTGGCGTTCCCGGTGCCCGAGCACCAGTTGCAGGCGATGGGGCATTACACCGCCAGCGTCGCGGTACACAGTGACTTGCGGCTGGTCGCGTTGACCGCGCCACGGGGCAATCGCTTTTTCATCTGGGACCTGGACAGCGGTGAAGTGCGCCTCGATGCGCCACTTCCCGATTGCGCCGGGGTCGGTGCAGTGGCTGACGGCTTTGTCGTGACGTCGGGTCAAGGGCGTTGCCGTTACTACGATTGCCGCCAGACCGATCTGGTTGCTAAACCGTTGGAGCTGCCTGCGGGGCTTTGGGACAACCACCTTCATTTGATCTGACGCCACCTCCCTTTCGGTGGATCTACCCTGTGGTGAGGGAGCTTGCTCCCTCACCACAGTTTTTTTGTTCCCCCGCAGTGCATGCTCGCCTGTGAAAAGTGGCAGTTGGATTCACTGCCGCTCTCGGAGTAATGTTCCCGTCTGTCTCATGATTTCTCCAAGGAACTGGAAATATGCTGCGTCGCCGCATGCTGATCATGTTGGGTGTTGTTCTGCTGGTCGTGCTGGTCCTGGCCGGTTATAAAGCCTTCTCCATCTACACGATGATTCAAGGCTTCTCCGCGCCGAAACCGCCTATAAGCGTTGCCGTGGCCACGGCCATCGAACGGCCCTGGCAAGCCCGCCTGCCTACCGTCGGCACGCTCACGGCGCTGCAAGGCGTAGACCTGAGCCTGGAAACCGACGGCACCGTCATCGATTTGCAGTTCGAGTCAGGGCAGAAGGTCAAGGCCGGCCAACCCCTCATGCGTCTCGACAGCGCCGTGGAAACTGCCTTTCTGGAAACCGCCCAGGCCGACCTCGGGCTGGCCCAGCTCGATTACGGTCGCGGTAGCCAACTGGTGGGCAGCCAGGCCATTTCCAAAGGCGAATTCGACCGACTTTCGGCGGTGCTGAAAAAAAGCAAAGCCACCGTCAATCAACTCAAGGCTGCGCTCGGCAAAAAAAGCATCGTTGCGCCCTTCAGCGGCACTATCGGCATTCGCCAGGTGGACGTTGGCGACTATCTTGCCAGCGGCACCATGATTGCCACTCTGCAAGACCTCAGCAGTCTCTACGTCGACTTTTTCGTGCCCGAGCAGTCTGTGCCGAAGATCGCCATCGGTCAGCCGGTCGAAATCATTGTCGCGGCCTACCCGACGCAGACCTTCCCCGGCACCATCAGCGCGATCAATCCGAAACTCGAGAACAGCACGCGCAACATGCAGGTCCGCGCGACCCTGGCCAACCCCGACGGCAAACTGTTGCCGGGCATGTTCGCCAACCTGCAGGTGATATTGCCCGACCCGCAGTTACGCGTCGTCGTGCCGGAAAGCGCGATCACGTACACGCTGTACGGCAATTCGCTGTACGTCGTCGCACAGAAAAAAACCGAAGACGGCCAGGTTGAAAAAGACGCCAAGGGTGAACCCATCCTGATCGCCGAACGCCGTTTCATCGAAACCGGTGAACGCCGCGACGGTGTGGTGGTGATTACCAAAGGTGTGCGCAACGGTGAAAAAGTGGTCACCGCCGGCCAGATCAAACTGGACAACGGCGCACACATTGCCATCAGCGACGACAAGACTTTAGCCGAGCAGAACAGCCCGCCGCGCGCGGACTGATCAAGGAATCCCCATGGCTTTTACCGACCCGTTCATCCGCCGCCCGGTGCTCGCCTCCGTGGTCAGCCTGCTGATTGTGCTGCTGGGTTTCCAGGCCTGGAGCAAGCTACCGCTGCGCCAGTATCCGCAAATGGAAAACGCCCTGATCACGGTGACCACCGCGTACCCCGGCGCCAACGCCGAAACCATCCAGGGCTACATCACGCAACCGATGCAGCAAAGCCTGGCGAGTGCCGAAGGCATCGACTACATGACCTCGGTCAGTCGCCAGAACTTCTCGGTGATCTCGATCTACGCGCGCGTCGGTTCCAACAGCGACCGATTGTTCACCGAGTTGCTGGCCAAGGCCAACGAAGTGAAAAACAAGTTGCCTCAGGACGCCGAAGACCCGGTACTGAGCAAGGAGGCCGCCGACGCCTCGGCGCTGATGTACATCAGCTTCTTCAGCAAGGAACTGAGCAACCCGCAGATCACCGACTACCTGTCGCGGGTCATCCAGCCCAAACTTGCCACCTTGCCGGGCATGGCCGAGGCCGAGATTCTCGGCAACCAGGTGTTCGCCATGCGCCTGTGGCTGGACCCGGTGAAACTGGCTGGCTTCGGCCTGAGCGCCAGCGATGTGACCGATGCCGTGCGCAAGTACAACTTCCTTTCCGCTGCCGGTGAAGTGAAAGGCGAGTACGTGGTCACCAGCATCAACGCCAACACCGAACTCAAATCCGCGCAAGCCTTCGCTGCGATTCCACTCAAGGTCGATGGTGACAGCCGCGTGCTGCTCAGTGATGTCGCGCGGGTGGAAATGGGCGCGGAGAACTACGACACCATCAGCTCCTTTGGTGGCACGCCCTCGGTCTACATCGGCATCAAGGCCACCCCCGGCGCGAACCCGCTGGACGTGATCAAGGAAGTGCGCAAGATCATGCCGGACCTTGAGGCCCAGCTGCCGCCGAACCTCAAGGGTGAAATCGCCTACGACGCCACACTGTTCATCCAGGCTTCGATCGACGAAGTGGTGAAAACCCTGTTCGAAGCGGTGCTGATCGTGATCGTGGTCGTGTTCCTGTTCCTCGGGGCGCTGCGCTCGGTCGTGATCCCGGTGGTGACGATTCCGCTGTCGATGATCGGCGTGATGTTCTTCATGCAGATGATGGGCTACTCGATCAACCTGCTGACCCTGCTGGCGATGGTGTTGGCCATCGGCCTGGTGGTGGACGACGCCATCGTGGTGGTAGAAAACATTCACCGGCACATCGAGGAAGGCAAGCCCCCGCTGGACGCGGCTATCGAGGGTGCACGGGAAATCGCCATGCCGGTGGTTTCGATGACCATTACCCTGGCGGCGGTCTATGCGCCCATCGGTTTCCTGACCGGCCTCACCGGAGCGCTGTTCAAGGAGTTCGCCCTGACCCTGGCCGGGGCGGTGGTGATCTCCGGCATCGTCGCCCTGACGCTGTCGCCGATGATGTGCGCCTTCCTGCTGCGCCACGACGAAAACCCCAGCGGCCTGGCTCACCGGCTGGACCTGATTTTCGAAGGCCTCAAGCGCCGCTACCAGCGTCTGTTGCACGGAACGCTCAACACGCGGCCGGTGGTGCTGGTGTTCGCGGTGATCGTACTGTGCCTGATTCCGGTGCTGCTCACCTTCACCAAGTCGGAACTGGCACCGGACGAGGATCAGGGCATCATCTTCATGCTGGCCAGCGCCCCGCAGCCAACCAACCTTGATTACCTGAACACCTACACCGACGAATTCATCAGCATCTTCAAGGCGTTTCCCGAGTACTACTCCTCGTTCCAGATCAACGGCTTCAACGGCGTGCAATCGGGGATTGGCGGTTTCCTGCTCAAACCGTGGAACGAGCGCGACCGCACGCAAATGGAAATCCTGCCCGAGGTGCAGAGCAAACTGGAGAGCATTCCGGGATTGCAGGTTTTCGGCTTCAACCTGCCCTCCCTGCCGGGCACCGGCGAGGGGCTACCGTTTCAGTTCGTCGTCAATACCGCCAACGATTACGAGTCGCTGTTGCAAGTGATGGACCGGGTGAAGAAACGCGCGATGGCGTCCGGCAAGTTCGCCTTCGTCGACGTCGACCTGGCGTTCGACAAACCCGAAGTAGTGGTCGATATCGATCGCGCCAAGGCCGCGCAGATGGGTGTGTCGATGCAGGATCTGGGCGGGACATTGGCGACGTTGCTGGGTGAGGCGGAAATCAACCGTTTCACCATTGAAGGCCGCAGTTACAAAGTGATCGCGCAGGTTGAACGGCCATTCCGGGACAACCCCGGCTGGCTGAACAACTATTACGTGAAAAACACCAAGGGTGAGCTGCTGGCCCTGTCGACCCTGATCACCGTTTCCGACCGGGCCCGCCCACGGCAATTGAATCAGTTCCAGCAGCTCAACTCGGCCATTCTCTCCGGGGTTCCGCTGGTGAGCATGGGTGAAGCCCTCGACGCGGTGCGGCAGATTGCCCGGGAAGAGGCGCCGGCGGGTTTTGCCGTCGACTATGCCGGGGCATCGCGGCAGTACGTTCAGGAAGGTAGCGCGCTGTGGGTGACGTTTGCCCTGGCGCTGGCGATCATTTTCCTGGTGCTGGCGGCTCAGTTCGAAAGTTTCCGCGACCCGTTGGTGATTCTGGTGACGGTGCCGCTGTCGATCTGTGGTGCGTTGATCCCGCTGTTCCTCGGCTGGTCGAGCATGAACATCTACACCCAGGTCGGGCTGGTGACGCTGATCGGGCTGATCAGCAAGCACGGGATCCTGATCGTCGAATTCGCCAACCAGCTGCGCAAGGAAAAGGGCCTGACGCCGCGCGAGGCGGTCGAGGAGGCAGCGGCCATACGCCTGCGCCCGGTGTTGATGACCACCGCGGCGATGGTGTTCGGCATGGTGCCGTTGATCATTGCCACGGGCGCGGGCGCTGTCAGCCGGTTCGACATCGGCACGGTGATCGCTACGGGGATGTCGATCGGGACGTTGTTTACGTTGTTCGTATTGCCGTGTGTGTACACGTTGTTGGCTAAACCCGATAAACCTGTAAACGCTTGACCCCTGTAGGAGCCAGAAAGCCGACTCCTGCAAGGGTCGACGCAGGTCTCGAGTCATCAGGCATAAACAAAAGGCCTCGCATATGCGAGGCCTTTTATTTGGGCTTCAATCTGGTCAACTCTGCGGCCTCAGTCCTTGAGAAAGTCCGAACATGAACAGCAATAAATCATGATCGGGTTGGGTTGCAACGGTTGCCTTTGCAACCCGTGGCATCGGACAACGCGTGTCCCCGTTCACTGAACTGAGGACTTGCGTGCGGGGCTGCTCCCAAGCCGCCACCGCCAGTGAAGCAACTGCCAAGGCTCCTATTAAAAACAAACCTCGTGCAATTTCGAGTTTCATTGCTATAAACCCTTGATAGCGCTGCCAAACGCTGTCTCATAAAGGTAGACGAGTTTCTTCCAGTCTGTCGTGCTGAACGACGAGTGGCGACGCAGTTGCTTCAGGTCATGGGACGCGGCGCGACGGGCGGTCAAACGCTGACGGCATTTCTCCAGATCGATCAACGCAACTTCGACTTTCGTCGCCTCGCCCTCACCGGTAACCCGGACAAAGACGTGCTTGATGTAGAGGCAACTGTGCTGCCACCGCCCCTTGTGCATGCGCACCAGGTTATCGGCCAGTTCCTTCAGCACGCGATCATGCACCGCCTCGCCATGACGTTCGCGGCCACCGCCTGCGTACCAGTGCTCGATTTCCTCAAAACCGTCCAGAGCCTTGGTCACCAACAACGCGCGCCACTTGTGGACAGGATCGCGCTGCGCACCACAGAAAATTATCTCCGGAACACGCACGCCGATCCGACTCAACCCGATGAGCGCGTCCCGCTCACGCAGCACCGTCGGCCGACCCAACGGGTACTGCCAGCTGCGATAGACATGCCCGTTCTGACGCTTGGCGTAGAACAACTGTCCATCAATGCTCCTGATGCGTTGCACACCACTTTCACCACCGCGACGAACGTTAGGCTCTTCAACCCATTCGCCCTGCTGGTTCCAGTAATAGTCAAAGTCCCGGGAATCGATGTCCGCATCTGCTGCATATTGCACTGCCATCAGTTACCTCTTGCGTAATACATAAACCCGCCACATGGCATAGAGCGGTATAAAGTCCAGTTGTTCCTGAATACGGAACCCCGCCTGCTCGAATTCCTTTTCGACCGTAGCAGCCGGTAACACAAACCGATTTTGGTAACCTTCCTGTTCACGCTTTTTCTCGGAGCGCTTGCGTTTCCAGGCTTTGAAATTGCCGTCGACCCATAACGAAAGGATCACGCTGTCACGGCTGACGCGCTCGAATTCACGCAGAATGGCCAGTCGATGCTCGGCTTCACCGATGTGGTGCAGCAAACGCATGCAAAAAATGCTGTCGACGGCGTTATCAGGCAAGGCGATGTCGAATGCAGAAGTGTGCAAGGGTTGTACCCTTTTCACGACTTGCGCGGGTTGCGCCTGCAAAGCGATCTTGAGCATGGATTCGGAGTTGTCCGCACCGATGATCACCCGGTTGGTTTTTTCCGCCAGCAATGGCCAGAAACGTCCGGCACCACAGGGTAGATCGAGGACAAGTCCGGGTTCGCCGACCAACGCCAGTGCCTTGCGCGCCAGTTGTTCATCGCGCCAATGGGACAGTCGACGGCCGAGGCCGTCCTGATGTTTTTGCAGGTATTTCCGAGCGTGCTGATCGTCGTATTTATCGGAAAAATCGAGTTTGATCGGGGCGGCCATCATCAAGGACTCCTGAACGTCTGATGACAATTACCTTAGGTAGCGCCGTGTCAGCGTCCGGTCATGCCTTTGTGAAAAAATTGTCATGTTAACCCCCGAATTATTTCAGGGTTTTACATGAGCAAAATGATGGCTTAGGGCCACCCAACACCAGGCGTTCGATCAGTACGAGGGTGGTTAACCCAGTTCCACCTGAAACCGACAGCCATGAGGCTCCATGTTGGTCAGACTGACGCTCCACCCCTGGTTTTCGCAAATCCGCTGCACCAGCGACAGGCCCAGTCCAAGGCCCTCGCCGCGTTTTTCATTACCCCGCACGAAAGGCTCGAACATCGCTTCGCGTTTTTCCTCGGGAATGCCTACGCCACTGTCTTCGACCCGGAAACCCGTAGTGGTCAGGGTCAAGCGAATGAAACCCTGTTCGGTGTAATGCAGCGCATTGCGCAACAGGTTGCCCATGACCGCGTGCAGAAGCGTGGCGTTGTAGCAGGTGCTGTCCGGATTGCCCGGTTCGAACATCAGCGACAGCCCTTTGGCCTCGATCGGTTCGCGCCACAGGTTGAGCAGACCGTCGGCGACCTGGGCCAGCGACTGTTGCGGCGCCATACTGGCGTCTTCACGTTGGGCGCGGGCCAGCATCAGAAAGGTCTGCACCAGCTCGCGCATCTCTTCGCAGGCACGGGCGATTCGTTCGACCTGAGCCCGACCGCGCTGGTCGATGCCGGAGTTTTCCAGCAACAGCTCACAGGAACTGGCCAACACCATCAACGGGGTGCGCAACTCGTGGCTGACGTCACTGGTGAACAAGCGCTCCCGGGTCAATGCCTGGCGCAGGCGACCGAGGGTGGCGTCGAAAGCCACGGCCAGCTCGCCCACTTCATCCGCGGCATAGTCCGGTGCCAGCGGTGGCGCCAGCCCCAGCAACTGGTCGCGGTGGCGCACCTGACGGGCCAGCCGCACCACAGGCGCCATCACCTTGCGCGCCAGGATCCAGCCGAGGAATACCGCCAACGCCAGACTCAGGACGAAGCCCACCAGCACCACGGCGAACAACACCCGCTCCCGTTCTTCGAAATCACTCTGGTCCTGCAGCAACACATAACGCCGGCCATCGACGACTTCGACCATCGCGTGATACGACAGCTGCTCGCGAAACACTTCGTGGAAACCCGGATCAAGATGGCGCAAATCCTTGGGCAGCTCGAAATCGCCCGGTCCGCCGCTGAAATAGAACAGCTGGTCCGGCTCGGGGCGATGGCTCCAGTCCGACACACTGTCCATCAACAGCAGGCGTTGCAAATCCCCGCCGAGGCCTGCCGAAATCAGTTTTTCTTCTACCAGGTGCACGGTCGCCACAATCCCCATGGCGAAGGCCCCGGCCACCAATGCGCTCATCAGCGCAAAGGCGATGATGATCCGTTGAGCAAGGCTCTGTCTAAACTCCATCACGGCCCTCGGCCAAGCGATAACCCACACCGTGCACGGTTTGCAGCAAAGGCTTGGCGAACGGTTTGTCGATCACCTGACGCAATTGGTGGACGTGGCTGCGCAGGCTGTCACTGTCCGGGCAATCATCGCCCCACAGGGCTTCTTCGAGAATTTCCCGGCGCAGGACGTGCGGGCTTTTCTGCATCAGCACGGCCAGCAACTTCAGGCCCACCGGGTTGAGCTTCAGCAAGCGCCCTTCGCGGGTGACTTCCAGGGTATCGAGGTCGTAACTCAAATCCCCGACCTGCAAGGTACGACGGCCGCCGCCCTGTGCCCGACGCATCACGGCTTCGATCCGCGCAGCCAGTTCAGACAGGGCAAAGGGTTTGATCAGGTAATCGTCGGCGCCGGACTTGAAGCCTTGCAGGCGGTCGTCCAGTTGATCGCGGGCCGTGAGCATGATCACCGGCGTGTCGCGACGGGCGTCTTCGCGCAGGCGTTTGCACAAGGTGTAGCCGTCGATGCCGGGCAACATGATGTCGAGCACGATCAAATCGTAGTGCTCGGTGGCCGCCAGGTGCAGGCCTGACAAACCATCCTGCGCGCAATCCACGGTGTAGCCCTTGAGCCCCAGGTAATCGGCCAGATTGGCCAGGATATCGCGGTTATCTTCAACCAACAGAATGCGCATGGGCACCTCCTCCGTACACAGTAACGGCCGTCTTGGCCCGCGCAGCTTAAGGCCTGGCGTGGCTGAGGGCTAGGACTGCGTGCAGTGGAAAACCCTGCCGGCAAACCTGTCGAGCCCTTGACGACTTTTTCACTATCGATTCACACAGCAGCGACACAACCGGGTTCAAACTCCGCGCGGCTGCGCTCTCAAGAACTTACCGACTAAGGAACTGCCATGGTTTCGACCCTTGCCCGCCCCGCCTCTCGCCCGCTCAATTTCTGGGTGTGCCTGGGTGTTCCCGTCGTTGCGGCGATCATTCTGGTGCTGCTCGAACTGACGTCCCTGGACATGGACCTGGCCCGGCTGTTCTATGACCCGGCGGCTGGAGACTTCATCGGGCGCCACAGTTTTTTCCTCGAAGACATCCTGCATGACCGTGCCAAGCAAGTGGTCATCGCCTTCTCGGTGTTCGCGATTTTCGGTTTCATCGGTGCCTTTTTCATCGACAGGCTCAAACCGTTCAAACGGGAATTGGGTTGTATGGTGCTGTCCCTGGGACTGGCGACATCCTTTGTCACGCCGATGAAAGCGGTGACGGCGGTTCAATGCCCGTGGAGTCTTGAACAATTCGGCGGTCATGAGACCTACAGCGAACTCCTCAGCCCTCGCCCGCAGACGGACAAACCCGGCCGTTGCTGGCCCGGCGGGCATGCCGCGACCGGGTTCACGCTGTTTGCCTTGTTCTTTGCGCTGCGGGATCGGCGTCCGCGTCTGGCACGTAAAGCCTTTATTTTTGCCTTCACGTTGGGCACGGTGTTTTCCGTGAGCCGGATGATGCAGGGCGCGCACTTTTTCTCGCACAACGTGTGGACGGCGATTTTCTGCTGGCTCATTTGTCTGGGATCGTACTACTACACCCTGTATCGCCCGGCTACCAACGTTGAGCGGGTTACCAAGTCACAAGCGGTTAGCGTTTGAACTGACATCATCGCGACTCGGTCTCCGGACGGCCCCACATCAAAGGCAATAAAAAACCCCGCCTGCTTTCGCAGGCGGGGTTTTTTCGTACGGGGTAAGGCTGGCTTACATCATGCCGCCCATGCCGCCCATACCGCCCATGTCTGGCATACCGCCGCCAGCTGGTGCGTCTTCCTTGATCTCGGCGATCATGGCTTCGGTGGTGATCATCAGGCTGGCAATCGACGAAGCCGCTTGCAGAGCCGAACGAGTCACTTTGGCCGGGTCCAGGATACCCATTTCGATCATGTCGCCGTATTCGCCGGTGGCAGCGTTGTAACCGTAGTTACCCGAACCCTGCTTGACCTTGTCGACCACTACGCTTGGCTCGTCGCCGGAGTTGGCAACGATCTGGCGCAGTGGCGCTTCAACAGCGCGACGCAGCAACTGGATGCCAACGTTCTGGTCATCGTTGTCGCCTTTCAGCTCGGAGATTGCCTGCAGAGCGCGAACCAGTGCCACGCCGCCGCCAGGTACCACGCCTTCTTCAACGGCTGCACGGGTAGCGTGCAGGGCGTCTTCAACGCGGGCTTTCTTCTCTTTCATTTCAACTTCGGAACCAGCGCCAACCTTGATCACAGCAACGCCGCCGGACAGCTTGGCCAGACGCTCTTGCAGTTTTTCACGGTCGTAGTCGGACGAAGTGTCGGCCACTTGCTGACGGATCTGCAGAACGCGAGCCTGGATGTCAGCCTCAACGCCGGCGCCGTCGATCACGGTGGTGTTTTCTTTGGACAGGATCACGCGCTTGGCATTACCCAGGTGTTCCAGGGTAGTGCTTTCCAGGCTCAGACCGATCTCTTCGGAGATAACGGTACCGCCAGTCAGAACAGCGATGTCCTGCAGCATGGCCTTGCGACGGTCGCCGAAGCCTGGAGCCTTGACGGCTGCAACTTTGACGATGCCACGCATGTTGTTCACAACCAGAGTCGCCAGGGCTTCGCCTTCAACGTCTTCAGCCACGATCAGCAGTGGACGGCCGGCTTTGGCAACGGCTTCCAGGACTGGCAGCATTTCGCGGATGTTCGAGATCTTTTTGTCGACCAGCAGGATCAGCGGACCGTCCAGCTCGGCAGTCATGGTCTCTGGCTTGTTGACGAAGTACGGGGACAGGTAGCCACGGTCGAACTGCATGCCTTCAACAACCGACAGTTCGTTTTCCAGGCCCGAGCCTTCTTCAACGGTGATCACGCCTTCTTTACCGACTTTTTCCATGGCTTCGGCAATGATGTCGCCGATGGAGTTGTCGGAGTTGGCCGAGATGGTGCCGACCTGAGCGATGGCCTTGGTGTCAGCGCAAGGCTTGGACAGGGCTTTGAGCTCTTTGACGATCGCGATGGTCGCTTTGTCGATACCGCGCTTCAGGTCCATCGGGTTCATGCCGGCAGCGACGGCTTTCACGACTGAGCCAGAACGGTAGCGGTGGTGGTGCCGTCGCCTGCGTCATCGTTGGCACGGGAGGCAACGTCTTTGACCAGCTGCGCGCCCATGTTTTCGAAACGGTCTTTCAGTTCGATTTCTTTAGCGACGGACACGCCGTCCTTGGTGATGGTCGGAGCGCCGAAGCTCTTCTCGATGATCACGTTGCGGCCTTTAGGGCCCAGGGTCGCTTTTACTGCGTCAGCCAGGACGTTGACACCGGCGAGCATTTTCTTACGGGCGGAATCGCCGAATTTAACTTCTTTAGCAGCCATGATCGATATTCCTTAAATACTTTGTAGTAGCGGGAAAATGAGCGGGAAATCAGCCTTCGACAACAGCGAGGATTTCGCTCTCGCCGATGACCAGCAGGTCTTCGCCGTCAACTTTCACAGTGTTGCTGCCGGAGTAAGGGCCGAACACAACCTTGTCACCCACTTTCACGGACAGCGCACGCACTTCACCGTTTTCCAGAACTTTGCCTGGGCCTACAGCGAGGACTTCGCCCTGGTTTGGCTTTTCAGCAGCCGAACCTGGCAGGACGATACCGCCAGCGGTTTTCTTTTCTTCTTCGCTGCGACGGACGACGACGCGGTCATGCAGAGGACGAAGCTTCATTGTCGATCTCTCCTAATTGTGGTTTTCATCGGCCGGTGTATTCCCGGCGGGTTTAACAAATCCGGC